>ERZ1106969.658-NODE-658-length-32996-cov-16.075256_pt1 | contig 32996 bp, 44 predicted proteins | sample MGYA00403685_ERZ1106969 | MGnify/ENA primary metagenome ERZ1106969 (study PRJEB35170, sample SAMEA104062416) | human gut metagenome | biome: human gut; feature: human-associated habitat; material: faeces | place: Denmark | collected 2012-05-18 ... | reverse complement strand
ACAATAGAGCAGTTTCGCAGTGAAGAGATGCAGAATTTATATCAGCAATATCTGGCATCTGGACCGGCAGAATATGTGAAGGATCTGTTCAAAAATATGAAAATAAAAAATCCAGAGGAGAATGCAATTAAATTTTATGCGAATATGCTTTTCTATTATAGTGTGTATGATGGAACAACGGATAAGACGAAAGTAAAATGTCAGTTTGAACGTATGCTGGACAAAATTGTAGAAGAAATGAAACGGTAATTGTATTTGGGGAAAGGAATGTGAAATGGGATTAGAACAATGGGGAGCAAGTGAGCAATATTATAAAATTGCTTCAGTGCATCCGGAATATGAACTTGGAAGAGTGATATCACAGGAAAAGGATTTATTTCGTGTGGTCAGGGAAAAGGAAGAGTGCCTGGCAAGAGTTTCGGGAAAATTCAGATATAATGTTTCTGCAATTTCAGAATTTCCATCCGTAGGAGATTTTGTTCTTGTAGAATATTCTTTTAAAGGTGATGTGGCGGTTATTCACAAAGTGCTGCCGAGAAAAAGTGTTTTTATTCGGAAAGCTGCTGGAAAAAATTGTATGGAGCAGGTAGTAGCTGCTAATGTAGATACCGTATTTTTGTGCATGGCATTAAACAGAGATTTTAATATAAGAAGATTGGAGCGTTATCTGTCCGTAGCATGGGACAGTAGAGCTGTTCCGATCATAGTTCTGACAAAAGTAGATTTGTGTGATGATTTGGAGAAAAAGAGATTTGAGGTTGAAAACGTAGCGGCTGGTGTTCCAGTGATGGAAACTTCAGGATTAACAGGAGATGGCTTACAACAAATAAAGTCATATCTGCAGGAAACAAAAACAGTTGCGTTCATTGGTTCTTCAGGTGTAGGAAAATCAACATTAATCAATAGATTGCTAGGTGAAGAATGTTTGAAGACTAATACACTTAGAAAGGATGACAAAGGAAGACACACAACTACTCATAGAGAATTGTTCTTGCTTCCAGATAGGGGAATGGTTATTGATACTCCGGGAATACGTGAACTCGGAATGTGGAATGCAGGAGAAGGAATCGAACATACTTTTTCTGATATTGAAAAACTGGCAGAAAAATGCCGTTTTCATAATTGCACACATACATCTGAACCAGGATGTGCAGTACGAACTGCAATAGAAGATGGGATAATTGATGAGGAACGTCTGAAATCTTATAAAAAATTAAAGGCAGAGAATTCATATATGAAGACGCTGGAAACTATATGCTAACTAAGAAAAAGAAGTTTAAAGAAATTGCGAAGTATAACAAAAACAATTTAAAGAAGTAATATAAGAGCCAGACGCTTAAGACGCAGAGCCGTTAATTCTGATACTGAAAAATCAGGATTATCGGTTTTTATTTTTAAGAGAGGATATAAAAGAAATGGAAAAAAGTAATATTATGATTCGTTTAGAGAAAAAGGAAGAACAACAGAAAGTAGAAAATCTGGTAAGAGAAAGTTTTTGGAATGTGTATCGTCCAGGATGCCTTGAGCATTATGTATTGCATCAGCTCCGAAATGATCCGGCATTTGTTCCAGAACTGGATTTTGTTATGCTTCTTAATGAAAATGATGAAGATGGTAAGTTGATCGGTCAGAATATGTTTATGAGAACAAATATTAAAGCAGATGATGGAAGAAATATTCCAATTATGACTATGGGACCGATTTGTATCACTCCAGAACTGAAAAGACAAGGGTATGGAAAAGTCTTACTGGATTATTCATTGGACAAGGCTGCAAAATTTGGCTGTGGTGCAGTCTGTTTTGAGGGAAACATTGATTTTTATGGAAAAAGTGGATTCAGACCGGCAAGTGAATTTAACATCCGTTATCATGGATTGGAAGAAGGGCAGGATGCGTCTTTCTTTTTATGCAAAGAGTTAATTCCCGGATATTTAAATGGCATTACAGGAGAGTATGCGACACCAGCAGGATATTTTGTAGATGAAAAGGAAAGCGAAGAATTTGATAAAATATTTCCTTATAAAGAGAAGAAAAAACTACCAGGACAATTATTCTAAATTTACGCAAGCAGTTGCCATGACCTCATGCAATCATAGACTTTGACGACTGCCGCGATAACAAGTAAAATTCACAAAGCGTGTTTTATCTTGTTGCTACTTGAAGTCTCCAGTACAATATGGTATATTGTAACTATCGAATGGTAGTTGCAATGAAACCAAACGGTAATATATAGGGGGGGTATGGTTAGAACGAATAATGAGTGATACAAGAAAAAAAGAGATTATCATGGCTACATTGGAACTGGCGGCGAATAAAGGACTTGGTAACGTATCTATGAATATGATTGCAGACAAAGTTGGGATAAAAAAACCGTCATTATACAATCATTTTGCATCCAAAGAGGAACTTGTTGAAGTAATGTATCAATTCCTCCGAGAAGAGGCTAAGAAAAACGCCAATATAGGCGCAATTGATTATACGGTTATTTTTGCCGGAAAGAGTGCATTGGAAATATTGAGGATGATGGTCGGAGGATATTTTAATATGAACCAGCAGGAACATATGTTGAATTTTTACAAGGTTATCTATTCCGAAAGAAGTCTGAATCCTATGGCAGCAAAAATTATCGCAGAAGAGACGGATAAGATGATGATAGCAACAAAGCAGCTGTTCTATGCGATGGAAGTACATAAATTACTTCATTTTACAAATCCGGATATGAGTGCAGTAAGCTTTGCTATGACCATACATGGGCTGATGGATTATGAACTGGATCAGAGCAATGGTAAGTGCAGCTATGAAACAGATAAGGATCTTTTGGATGATTATCTGAAATGGTTTTGTGAGGAAAATGCTGTATGATAAAGAAAAAGAGTTTATTGAATTATTGTGGATTACTTGGAGTAGCAGCCTTTTTGTCATATACAGCAGCGGTTGTATTTTCAACGCTCGCATATCCGGGCTATGACTGGATGGCGCAGGCGGTAAGTGATCTTAGTGCATCGAATGCACCATCGCTTCAGTTGTGGAACCAGCTAAGCAGTCTGTATAATGTATGTACTCTGGTGTGTGCAATGATGGTATGCGTAGGCATTCAAGGTAAGAAAAACAGACTCGTGCGGGTAGGTATCTATCTGTTCACGATTATGGAGTGGGTGTCAGCAGTGGGATTTGGTATGTTTCCTTTAAGTGACAGTGGTTATGCAGGTACATTTCAGGATAAGATGCATATTTTATCGACAGTGATCGTTGTGTTATTGTCCATAGTATCTCTGGTTTTGATTATTATTGCCGGAGCAAAGGATAAAAGCTGTCGTTCTTATGGCATTTTTGCAGCAATTGCTCTTGGTATGATGATGGTAGGTGCAATAGGAATGAATATTGTACCGAAGAATTATTTCGGGATTGTTGAAAGATTCAGTGTATTTGCTGCGACAGGGTATAATGCAGTGCTTGGAATAGAACTGTATCGGATGAAGTTTTAGAAAGTGAAAAAATATATACTTGTCATTGACATGTATGTATAAAGTGATATACTGTAAACAAGTTTATAATAAACTAATTTACAGTATTGGAGATTTTATATGCCAAGTAGTCCCAAAATAAAAAAAGAAGATATGCTGCAGGCTGCACTGGAGCTTGTTTCAAAAAATGGATATGCCGCCCTTAATATAAAAGCTGTAGCCAGGGAACTGGGATGCTCTACAGCACCGATTTCATGGCAGTTTGGTGGAATGGATGGATTGCGTGAGGAATTGATTCCTTTTGCGGAGCAGTATGTGGAGGATAAGTATTACAGTCGGAATGAAAACGAATTTGCAACATTCGAACAGAGAGGAAAAGGAACCATTGATTTAGCGTTAGAAAATCCCAATTTGTTTCGTTTCCTTTACATGGGAGAGCGAAGCCAGCTTCTAAGTACAGGCTTCGAGTTACAGACGAATAATCAGGATGCAGCTAATGTGTATCAGGAGATGGCAGAACTGCTTGGGATTACACCAAAACAGGTAATGAATTTTGCTATGACAATGATGGTGTATACACAGGGGATAGGAACCCTTATTGCATCAGGAATCGTCAAGGATACGAAAGAAAATATGTATCGTATGCTTCACAATACTGGTATGACATATTTAAAAGGTTTAGGTGTGAAAGATAGCACTTTATGGGATTTATCAGGAGGTGACAGGGTAGATGAAAGCAGTAGTAACGGATAAATGGATACTATGTCCGGTATGCAAAGCAAAGACACGGACACAGATATTGGATGATACGGAATTAAAACATTTTCCGCTGTTTTGTCCAAAATGTAAAGAAAGTTTTATTATCAATGTAAAGGATCATATAGTGGATTATCAATCTATTGCCAGACGCTAAGACGCAGAGCAGAAACGAAATGTTTTTTGCCTGCGTCTTTTTGTTAGGGCAACGAGGAAAATGCACGCATTTATGCAGTGCATTTGACGACCGCTAAACAGAGCGAGATTCGCAAAGCGTATCTCGCTCTGTTGGATAGGAGTGTATTATGAATAAGTATTTGAATTACTGGGGATTGATTTTTGTTATTGTGATTTTGATCCCTAATATTGTGTTTGCAATAACATGTAAAGATGGATTCGAAAATCGTTACCAGAACAAATTAGTGGAAATTCTTGAGCAGATTGGGCGGTTTGGCTGTTTTTTCAGTATGTTTTTAACAATTCCTTTTATGAGCAGAGGATATTGGTTTAAACAGGGGAAAACAGTTTATCTGTTTTTGGGAGTGATACTCGTAGTATTGTATTGCTTAGGCTGGATAGTATTCTGGAAAGAGGATTCTATACGAAAGTCCTTATATTTATCAATTATCCCATCTTTGCTATTTATTGAAAGCGGTATTATAAGCGGTAATATCTTGCTATTGATTTTTGCGGTTATTTTTGCTCCGTGTCATATTCTAATAAGCTATATGAATGCAGTTCTAATATGAGTTAAAGATTGGAAAGGGGCAACAATATGATGAAGAAGAATATGAAAAAGCATTCTTTTATCAAACGTACAGTATGTATCATTTTGATTATAGGCTGTATTATAACAGGGGTTTACTATTATTATGGAGGACTTGGAACGGGAAAATGTGCCAATGTAAATGAATTTGAAAAATATGCGGTAACAGTTGAAGAAATTTCAATTCCGGAGCAGACAAAGATTGTGGCATTAGGTGAAGCAACTCATGGAAATAAGGAATTTCAACAATTAAAGCTGGATATATTCAAAATCATTGTAGAAGATTATGGAGTCCGGGCGTTTTCATTAGAAGGAGATTATGGCGGATGTGAAGTTGTTAACCGCTATATTCATGGCGGTGATGGAACGGTAAAAGATGCTGTTTCTGCTATTGGTTTTGCAATCTATCAGACAGAAGAAATGGAAAATCTGATCTCATGGATGCGTGAGTATAATAAATCAGCAACTCAGGGCAACGATATACGGTTTTATGGTTTTGACATGCAAAGAAGAGAATATAATTATCAGTATTTGTTGGAAGCAGTAAAAAATGCGGGAATGGATGCAGAAGAACTGGAGAAAATCTGGAATCAGGATAAACTGGAATATACAGATGGATATACGGCAGAGCAGCGAGAAAAGATAATTGAAGATGTAAAAAGAAAGTTTGAAGAGAAAGATACATTACAGAATGCGTCGGTAGTTCATTTAGCCGATGTGCTTCTTCAGAATATGGAACTTGGCAAATACATAGACAATGTAGGAGAAATCAATATCCACAGGGATAAAATGATGGCTGAAAACATTATGTGGATATTAAAGCAGGAAGAAGCAAGAGGGAATGGATGTATTTTTATCTCCGGACATAACGGACATGTGAAGAAATCAGGAAATTATGATGCGAATAATAAGGTAATGGGTAATCTCCTGGCAGATGAGATTGGAAATGAATATTTTGTGATAGGAACAGATTTTTATAAAACTATATGTAATCTCCCAGTTGATGAAAACGGCAAGCGAAAAAATCATATTTTTTACTCATATGATCCGATGGCAAAGGCATCTAAAAAGAGTGGATTTGATATAAGTTATTTGGATTTTGAAAAAATACCGGATTCTTCTGAATTAAAAAAGCAAGTATCTGAATGCAGTTGGATGGGAAGTTTAGGGGAAATATACAGTGCATTATACAGAATTCTTCCAAAAGGCTATCGTGTATGGGCATCTCCAGCAGAACTTTATAATGCGATGATTTATGTTTCGGATGCTCATCCGATAAAAGTGATAGAAGATTAGAAAAAGATTGACAAGTTACCTTTCGGTCACTATAATTAAAAGTGACCGAAAGGTAACTGATTGATATAGGCATAATCGAAATTCAGGAGGATTTAATGATGAAGTGTCCAAAATGTGGAGCTGAAATGAAAACAGGGTATTTATTTGGAAGTAAAGATGGAGCGATCAGTTTTGCAAATGAAGTGCCAGGAGCATTTGAGAATGCAAAAGGAGTAGATGGTTTTGTAGAGATCAAACCATTAAAAGTAGGGGGCAGAACAAGTATAAAAGCTAATTGCTGTAAGGAATGTAGAATGGTGGCATTCCAGTATTGATATCAGAACAAACATATTGCAGTACAAGGAAAAATGTCAGACGCTAAGACGCAGAGCAGAAAATAATTTGCTCATGCGTCTTTTTATGTATAGGTCTGAAAGATCAAAAAAAAAGCCACTTTTGATACTGGAAGGCTGTTGAACTATCCGAAAAATTATCCCTTGTATTTGTTAAGGGAAGGAGAACAATATGGAATGGTTTGGAATTGTAGCATTATTGCTGTTGCTTTGTTATTCGGCATATCCGGGAAAAGTAAAGCGTTTGGAGATGAAGGTAAAACGATTGGAAAAAAAGCAGAGAGGAGAGACATATATGGCTACGCTGATTAATGATCTTGTAGGTAAACAATGTATTATCAGGTCAGATTCTATTATTAGTTTTGTGGGAAAAACGGAATTGCCCTGCAGAATTATAGATGCAGATGATGAGTGGATAAAAATTTGCTATACAGAGAAAAAAGGTAAAAAGGTAGTTAAACTGATGCGAATTGAAAATATTGATGCAATAGAAGAACAGTAAGCTTTATTGCACTTTAATCGAAAATATGGAGGTATCATTGAATGGAACTGGAAATTGAAAATCTGACAAAACAATATGGAAACAAAATGGCAATTCAGAATGTCTCGTGTACTCTTAAACCGGGAGTGGTTGGACTTCTTGGGGCAAATAGAGCTGGAAAAAGTACCCTTATGAGAATGATATGTGGTATTATGAAGCCGACTTCCGGTACAGTCAGACTGGGAAAGTATGATGTCACAGACATGGGCTATAGAAATATGCTTGGGTATCTGCCACAGGACTTTGGCTATTATCCGGATTTTACAGGAATGGAGTTCCTGCTATATGTAGCAGCATTGAAAGGTCTTGACAAAAAGACGGCAAAAGAACGTAGTGAAAATCTCTTAGAACAGGTAAATCTGGAAAAAGATGCAAAAAGAAAAGTAAAAACATATTCCGGAGGAATGAAGAGAAGACTTGGAATAGCACAGACACTTTTAAATGATCCAACAGTGTTTAATCGAAATGTATACTGGGGAATATTTACTGCGTTAATGATACTTGGAGTGATAAAAATTGTAATGTCTCAATTAAAGGCAATCAAAGGGAAGAAAGTTCTGCAGATTGGCTCAATGGTAATTAATATAGTAGCAGTCATATTTTTGGCATTGGCCAGGGAAACTTATGCTACGGTATTGATATTTTTGTTGTTTCTTATGAAAGGAATTCTGGCAGCAAAGGGAAGAGTTTTGGATATATGATAATGATGTTTTTTATTGAAATAGGTTTCAGAAAATAGAAGAGGAGGTTATGGAATTAGATGGGTATGGTTCCTTATATTATTGAACAGACAAGCAGGGGAGAGAGAATCTACGATATTTTTTCGAGGCTTTTGTCTGATAGAATTATTTTCCTGGGCGAAGAAGTAAGTGATACTTCGGCATGTTTAATTGTGGCACAGATGCTGTATCTGGAAGCAAGTAATCCGGAAAAGGATATTCAGTTATATATTAACAGTCCAGGGGGATCGGTTACGGCTGGATTTGCTATTTATGATACTATGCAGTATATCAAGTGTGATGTATCTACTATATGTATTGGATTGGCAGCTAGTTTTGGGACTTTTTTACTTGCAGGAGGAGCAAAAGGAAAACGGATTGCATTACCTAACGCAGAAATTATGATTCATCAACCTGCTATTCATGGAAATGGTGTTAGCGGACAGGTAACAGATATTAAAATTGTGTCAGACCAACTCCAGAAAAGTAAACAACGCTTAAATCGTATTTTAGCGGAAAATACAGGAAGAACCATTGAGGAAATAAGCAGGGATACGGAAAGAGATAATTTTATGACAGCAGGTGAAGCATTACAGTATGGATTGATAGATCAGGTTATCGAGAAACGATGATGAAGTTAAATATTTTCTTTTGTGTTAAAAGAATAAGTGTTGACAAGTGACCGATGGGTAACTATAATAAAGGTAATCAAAAGGTAACTTGCTAATAAGATCAATTTAGGAGAGAGATATGGAAAACAAAGAAAAGAACACAAAGGAAAAAATACTGGAAGAAGCATTAAAATTGTTTGCACAGAGTGGCTATATGGGAACGTCTATGAATGAAATCGCTTCAAGATTAGGAGTTACAAAGGCTGCATTGTATAAACACTATTCCAGTAAACAGGAAATATTGGATAGCATTGTAGAAAGAATGAACCAGATGGATGCGGAAAGAGCAAAGGAATATGAGATGCCGGATGGCGATATGGAGGAAGTGATTGCAGGATATAAAAACACTGCTTTTGAAAAGATCAGACAGTTTACAAAAGTACAGTTCCTGCACTGGACGGAAGAAGAATTTTCCTGTTGTTTCCGAAAAATGCTGACATTAGAACAATACAGAGATCCGGAAATGGATAAGCTCTATCAGAATTATCTTGCGGAAGGGCCACTTCAGTACATGGAAGCTGTTTTTTCTGGAATTGTAGAAAGCGGTGAAGATGCAAAGCAACTTGCAATGGATTTTTACGGACCTATTTTCCTTTTATACAGCATTTATGATGGAGCAGAGAATAAACAGGAAGTAGTGAAACAGGTAGAGGAGCATGTAGAAAGATTTGCCAAAAGATTCCAGAAAATGCCGATTTGAGGTGAAAAAAATGAACAAGGACGAGATGGAGTATCAGAAATGGGTATATTGTCCGGTATGCGGAAATAAAACAAGAGTGAGATTACAAAAAGACACTGTGCTTTTACATTTTCCACTATTTTGTCCAAAATGTAAAAAGGAGCGTCTGATTGACGCAGAGGGTTTTACGGTCAGACTGATTGGATGCCAAAGTATGCAAGGGAAGCTGCCAGTGGCAAGTCCTGTAGATGAAAAATGAATATGGAAAAGTCAGACGCTTAGACGCAGTACGGATGAAAAATCGTATTGTGTCTTTTTTTATCAATAAAAAATAATTTAACCAAATAAACTGCGAAGCATTTATTTGGTTATGAGCAAGTAGCAAAGCGGATTGCGAATATCCGCTTGACTAAATATTTGAGTAAGGGAATGGAGGAAAGCTGAAATGGAAGCAGTTGTTTATACATCAAATACAGGAAGTACCGAACATTATGCAAAATTATTAGGACATGAATTAAGTGTCTCTGCGTATAGCATAGAAGAAGCTGGAAATAAGTTGCCAGCGGGTACTGAAATTATTTATCTTGGATGGATCATGGCAGGAAAGATACAGGGTTATGGCCTGGCAAGAAAAAAATATAAGATTTGTGCAGTATGTGCAGTTGGAATGGGACAGACGGGAACCCAGCGAAAGGAAATACGGGAAAAGAACAGTATTCCTGGAAAGATTCCTGTATTTACATTGCAGGGAAATTTCAATGTAGAAAAACTTCATGGAATGTACAAAATGATGATGAGCATTATGGTAAAAACAGCAGGAAAAGCTCTGGAGAAGAAAACAAATCGAACTCCTGAAGAGGAGGATATGCTGGATATGATGCTGCATGGTGGCGAACGTGTCAGGATACAGAACCTGCAGGGCGTGATTAGATGGTATATCAGATGTGAGAGTCCTCGCATCTGATATAGCCCCTGGCAGATTGCAGAGGTGCGCAGAAGAATATGTCATACGATGTATGACGCGCCCCTCGCAGCAAGAATGCTTAGACATTCTTGAACAATAATAAAAGATGATCGGAGGTAAGTTATGAAACTTTATTTTGGAAATATGGTAACTACAGTAACGACTATTATGGTAATTGCTCTAGTTGGATTTATTGGATATTCTGTATGGAATCGTAACACGATTAGTTTCTGGGGACGTAGGAATTTGTTTTTGCTGATGTATGGTCTTGTCATTTGTTGCTTTGCAGCGGCCAGGGATGGATTGGATAAGACCATTCAGGCGGCAGTTGATGGAAGTTGTACACCAGGAATATTTCCGCTGATAAGTATTCCTACTATTGTTGGCTGTATTGGAGCTGCAATGATTATTATTGCAGCAGTAGCAACACCAATCGCAAAATCACAACGAATGCGGGAAATATGGTTTTATGTGATGTCCAGTGGAGTAATGCTGAAAGTTGTGGTTATGGAGCTTGCAAGAATTATACAGTTCATCTAGGAGATGTGTTATGAAAGTAGAAAGTGAAAGACTGATTTTGTATCCGTTAAATAATGAAGAAATGAAAGCAATGATCGAGAAAGAAAATGATCCTGAGATGAAACAGGCATATACGGAGATGCTTGAAGGTTGCCTTTCCAATCCCAGAGAGAGAATGTGGCATACTGCCTGGAATATGGAATTAAAGAATGGCACAGGAAAAATTGTAGGAGATTTTTGCTTTAAAGGGATTGGTAATGATGGTGTTGTTGAAATTGGATATGGGTTAAAAGAAGAATATAGACATCAAGGATATATGACTGAAGCTGTTAAAGTAATTACAGAATGGGCTTTGTCACAAGAAAATGTCCAGCAGGTAGAAGCGGAGACAGACTGGTATAATATCGCATCGCAAAATGTCCTGCTTCGTGTTGGTTTTGTAAGAAATGGCAAAGAGGGGAAAGAAGGACCACGATTTGTATACAGGGAAAAATTATCCGAGAAGTGCTGCAGAAAAAATAACAAAATAGCCTGCAAATAAAGAAAGGAAAAGAAATACGATGAAAAAAAGATCATTTTTATTAATTGCAGTGTTAGCTATGACAGGAACTTTATGTGCCTGTGAAAGACAGAGTACAGGAATAATGAAAACAACAGGCGGTAAAGAACAGACAGTAAGTGAAAAAGAAAAAGTATCTGGCAACAATGTTGAACAAATAGCTGAAAATACTAATGAAAACATTGATCCGGAGTCTGTAGGAGCAAATAAAGAAAGTGCGGAAATAGAATTAACAAATATATTAGATGAAATAAATACAGATATCCAGCCAGAAACAACAGGAACATACATGAACTCAGTAAGAGTTGCCTCACACTTATTAAACTGGGGAGTAGGCACCAATATGGGAACTAAGGAGATAAAGAGTCAGGTTTTAACGTGGTTGTCAAAAAAAGGCAATGATGAGCAGGTGGCTTTTTCACGAAAATTATCCAATGTATATAATGCGTATCAGGAATTACTTGGATCAGATGCAGAAGAATTACTTGCGTCAGCAGGTGGAGATATGTCTGGATATCCCTGGAGTGATTCACCTGTAGAAACTATTGAAGCAATTATTGATGTCGTGCAACTTCCGGAAAATGAAGAAAATCCAGAATTCGGTTTAGAAAATGAAGATTATCCTGGAGAGGATGTAATTGAAATCATAAATCTGCAGGGAGAAACAACAACTGTTTATAAGTTAGTGGATGGTCGTTACATGGATCGTACTAATACTATCTATATTTATGATGGAAAAGACACATGGACAGACATGAATGGTGTGGAGTGGAACCAGGAAGTGAAATAAGAAATGTGAGTGGGAGAGGAGAAAAACAGATGTTAAAGCGGGAGAAGGAAAACCTACAGGCAGAAAATAAGAAGCTGAAAAAAGCACTGTCCAGAAAAGAGATGGATATCTTAAAGAAATTATAAGAAGCCGGGATAAAATACCATGTAGACGCGGGATATAAAAAAAGCTATACTGTAGAAAAAGCGTTAGAGGTGGCAGCGGGAATGAAAAATAAAATTTTGGTGATCGAGGATGACCGTGCAATTTCAGAATTGCTGTGCATGAACCTGGAGGCGGCAGGATATGAGACTATGGCAGCTTATGATGGGGAAGAAGCCCAGAGGCTGCTTTTATGGCAGGAGGACGCGGACCTGGCTGTGGTGGATATCATGTTGCCGGGAAAAGACGGGTTTGCACTGATGGAAGATTTTAAAAAGAAGGAGATTCCGGTGATATACCTGACTGCAAAGGATGATGTAGCTTCCAAAGTGAAGGGATTAAAGCTGGGTGCAGAAGACTATATGGTAAAACCATTTGAGATGCTGGAACTTCTGGTACGCATTGAGAAGGTGCTGGAGAGGACCGGACGGGCCAAGAAAGTTTTAACGATTCAGCACATCCGGGTGGATGTGCAAAGCCATCAGGTTTACAAAGACGGGATCCCGGTAAGCCTAAAACCAATGGAATATGACCTCTTTGTGCTGCTCCTCCAGAATAAGAACATTGCCCTTGGAAGAGAAGAACTGTTAAAACGGGTCTGGGGAGAAGACTACCTGGGGGAAAGCAGGACGGTGGATGTCCATATCGGACAGCTCAGAAAAAAACTGGAACTTTATGACGAGATCAGGACGATCCCGAAGCTGGGATACCGTCTGGAGGAATAGGGATGAAGCTGTGGAAACGAACGGTACTTCTTATGCTGGTAACCTTATTGTGTGCCCTGATCCCGGTGGGAACGTTAAGCCTTTATATCACAGGAAAACGAAGCCTTAATAATGCTGCCGAGACCTACGAAAGACAGCTGAAAAATGGAAAGGCACTCCTGGAACAATTTTGGGATAACAGCAAATATGAGCAAATGTCCGAGACTGGAAAGCGGGCTTATATGGAATTTCAATTTCAGCGATGCTGCGGGGAAGGCATGGCCCTGATCGACAAGAACAGCAATGCTGCCATTGAAAACCTGACTGATTATAAGGTGGTGGGGATCGAAAACTTAGGCTTAAAGGATGAAGGAGATCCGTATGCCTACAAGATACAGAAACTGGGAAAGAAATACCTTCTTCTCCAGATGGCTGTGTTATCCAAGCCGGAAGGATATAAAGTCCTCTCTGTCCGGGAAGTCACAGGGCTGTTTGCAGAGCTGAGGCAGACCGCTGTCTGGTTTTTGGGAATCTATCTGGCCGTGTTCCTGATGGCCGGCCTTTTTATTTATATGATGATGAGAAGGACTGTGGAACGGATGGAGAAACTGCAGGAAGTGGCAGAGAAACAGGAACTGCTCATGGGGGCACTTTCCCATGAAATGAGAACCCCGTTAACGTCCATTATCGGGTATTCGGATACCCTGCGCCATGTAAAGCTAAAAGATGAACAGAAAGACCGGGCACTGGAACATATCAACCGGGAGGGAAAACGCCTGGAGGCCCTCTCAGGGAAGATGTTGCAAATGCTGGGGCTTTATCAGAACCATGCCATACAGATGGAAATGACCCCGGCAGGCGACCTTTTAAACCATATCATGGACATGGAAAAAGAACAGTCAGAGAAGAAAAAGGTGCGGCTAAAGATGGAGTACGAGGCGTTTTCCATGAAGATGGACCCGGCTTTGATGGAAAGCCTTCTGGTAAACCTGATCGATAACGCCCTAAAGGCTACGGATGCCGGTGGAAGCATTCAGGTAAGGGCATATGAGAAATCCGGAAAAAAGATCTTTGAGGTGTCGGATACCGGAATGGGAATCCCGGAGGAAGAACTGGGAAAGATCACAGATGCATTCTATATGGTGGACAAATCTCGAAGCCGAAAAGAAGGCGGATCCGGGCTTGGACTGGCACTCTGTGTGAAGGTGGCAGAGATCCATGGCGGAAACTTAAAAATCGAAAGCCGGCAGGGAGAGGGGACAACAGTAAGGGCTATTTTCTAATTTACAACTTGTTTACATCTTGATGAATACATTGGAAAGGCAATATGGTACTCTGTTCTCATAAGAAGAGGGTACCTTTTTTAATACAGAAAGGAAAGGATGGAAAAAGGATGAAGAAAATAAAAATATTCATGGGAGCCGTTCTGTGTATGAATCTTTTGACGTTATCCGGATGTGACCGTGTTGTTCAGTCTGCTGTTGTGGAAGAAAAGGATCAGACAGACCAGAAAAAAGAGGAAAAAAAGGAGACGGTCCAGAAAACTGTTGCCGAGCAGGTTCAGACACCGGAAACTTACCAGACAACGATCCAGGCAAATCTGCGATCGGCAGACCGGGAGGATAAAGAAACCCCAATGACGTTTACCCTGACAGCGGATGCACCGGTAAAAGTGCCGGATGTGGATAGGATCTGTTTAAAAAAAGTAAAGAAAGCAGCGATCTCCGAAGAGGAACAGAATAAAATAAAAGATACGTTTGCCAAAGGACAGTCCATGAAGGAAGAGAAGAATGAAAACGGACAGGCAGGGACGTATGCGGTAGATGGCCTGACCTATCAGTATTCCTATACGCAGGGGAACCTGGAAGAACTTAAGCTTCAGATAGCAAAATATATCTTTGATGATTATGGGGATATGACCCTGGCAGAGAGTGAGAAAAAAGAAAGGGAAGAACGCTTTCAAAATTATATAAAAGCAGGAAGCGGCAAAGTGTCCGAAAAAGAAGCAAAGGAAAAGGTCTCAAGCCTTGTTTCCGGGGACTGGGAGGTATTTGAAAGTTCCTCGAAAGAACTGACCGGAGAAAACAATACCCTGGAAAAGGACGATTTTATCTTTGAACGAATGATAGACGGGATCCCGGTTAATTATGTAAGAGACGGATCTCTGCCAGTCAATGAACAGGCTCTTGAATGGGAAAACGAAGATGGAACGCTTCATGAAGGAAAGACCGAGGGCTGGGATGATGAAGTGCTGGAGATGGATTTTTGCAGTGGGACACTCCAGAATTTCCTGCATAGAAATCCTATTGAAGCATCGAATGCTTCCGATGAGGGAATGTTCTTGCTTCCTTTTGATGAAGTCAAAGATATCTTTGAAAAAACGATCACTCTGCAGGTGATGACAGAAGATAAGAACCGAATGGTCTCTGTCGATGGTGGAAGCAACTACCGTTATCCATCCATTGATGCACAGAGCGCGGAGATAACCATAACAAAGGTACAGCTGGGTTATATGCGCATGCCAGACAGCGAAAACAGCGATACCGAAGCAATCCTGATCCCGGTGTGGGATTTTTATGGAACCTGGACTTCCAAAGAGCCAGAGTATGAGTACGGAAATGGGGAAGATGGACTGATCATGGGAAACGTGACGATGGATGATGCGGGTGTTCCACTCCTTACAATCGATGCACGGGATGGCAGCGTGATACAAAGAATACAGGCTGGATGGGCGGCCTCTATGGGGAACAAGGATACCAAAGAGAATGTGAATTATAATTTACAATAGATGGAGATAGAAAGTCCTGAAACTTCAGGACTTTCTGTTTTGCAGAGAAACTGGCATGAAAAAGAAAAATACGCTATACTTTTCTTATGGATAAAGACTGGAGGAGTGTGTATGGCAGAAAAAATGGCAGAGCAAATGTCCACTGGATGTCCTGCACCCTTGTATTTGCCCTTATCAGAGTTCGTAAACACTGATGGGACAATATAACACCAGGAAAACAATAAGGGAAAACAATTGGAGTTTATAGGAGAGTTACCATTATGATTAGAGAACTACGAAAAGCAGATATAAATAAAGTTTCAGATATATGGTTGGATACAAATATAAAGGCACATTATTTTATCCCTGCTCAATATTGGAAAAGTAATTTTGAATTAGTAAAAGAACTGCTATTACAGACAACTGTCTATGTCTACGAAGATAATCAAGAGATACAAGGCTTTATAGGTCTGAACGCTGAATATATTGAGGGCATTTTTATTTCTGATAAAATGCAATCACAGGGTATAGGTAAAATTCTGTTGAATTACGTAAAAGATAAAAGAAACAAATTACTTTTAAATGTGTATCAGAAAAATACACGGGCAATATCTTTTTATCAAAGAGAAGGATTTGAGATCCAGTGCAGTGGCCTTGATAAAGCTACTGGGGAGAGGGATTATGAAATGGCATGGCAGCAGAAATAAAAGTTCCAGTCTGTCTCCAAAAATAGTCCACAAAAAATATAATATTTTATTCATTAAAAAAAATGATAAACTATATTTCAGTAAATCATTATGTGGAAGGATACCTACAAATTATGAAGAAAATTTTGGTCAGTGCCTGTCTTATAGGTCAAAACTGCAAATATAATGGCGGTAATAATTTCAGTTCTAAGCTGGATACATATATAAAAGAACATAACTATGAGGTAATTCCGATCTGTCCTGAAGTACTTGGCGGACTTCCAACACCCCGGGTTCCTGCTGAAATCGTAAACGGCATCGTAACAAACAAAAATGGGATTTCTGTACATACAGAATTTTGCCAGGGAGCAAAAAAGGCTCTGAAAATTGCAGAAAGCCATCAAATATCCTGTGCAATTCTGCAATCTCGCAGTCCAAGCTGCGGAGTCCATGAAATATATGACGGCACATTTTCAGGAAAAAAGATCCCGGGAAAAGGGATTTTTGCACAACTTCTGGAAACAAATGGCTTTAATGTGTTAGATGTAGAAGATCTTTAAAAATCAAAGAGGATAAAGGATACAAATTAATGAGTATTGAAGTCGAAGTAAAATTAAAAATACATGATAAAGAACAATTAGAAAATCATCTAAAACAGCAGGGCTTTACAGCCGGCAGACTGGTAGTGGAAACAGATATATACTATACTGCAGCGCACCATGACTTTGCCAAATTGGATGAAGCTCTGAGAATCAGAACCGTAAAAGACCAGATATCCGGAAAAGAAACAGCTGTAATTACTTTTAAAGGAGCCAAACTGGATCAGGTATCTATGACCAGACAGGAACTTGAAACAGAGGTTGGGGATGCCAAAACTGCCAGAAAGATTCTTGAATCTATCGGTTTCCAGCCAGTTATACCCGTAGAAAAGCAACGGCAATATTTTCATCATGAAAACATGACTGGCTGTTCAGACAGTGTAAAAGGTCTTGGAGATTATCTGGAACTTGAAATACTGACTGATTCAGAAGAAAACCGCACAGCAGCATTGCAGAAAATAGAAGATACGCTGAAACAGCTTGGATATTCCATGCAGGAAACTACGCGAACTTCATACCTGTCTATGTTATTAAAAAAATAATAGATTAAAAGCTTAAGATAGCTATTATTTACAGCATTATATTGACCGTGAAAAGCTTGATTCTCGTGACGGACTTATGGCAGCCTATAATGCAGATGTCTTTTTGTCCAGTGCCAACGCACTTACAGATGACGGTGTCCTCGTCAATATTGATGGTAATTCCAATCGTGTATCCTGTATTGCCCAGGGGCCGAAGAAAGTAATCTTTATTGTAGGAATGAATAAAGTCTGTTCAGATCTTGACAGCACAATGAAACGAGCCAGAAACGTAGCAGCTACAGCTAATGCACAGAGATTCGATATCAAAACACCATGTAAAAATTTCCGCGTCTTTCCGAAAGTGACAAAAGTTTTTATATGAAAAACACTTGTGAAAATTGTCAGATTATAGTAGATTAAAAACAGGGCAATTTTAAAGATATAAGTACGAAAGGAAAGATTATGGAACTATTTGTAAAAGTAATGAACGCAGTCAATGACATCATCTGGCATCCGGTGATGTGTGTGTTCCTGATGTGTGCAGCGGTCTGGTTTACCGTTCGCTTACGCGGTATTCAGGTCCGCAGATTCAAAGACATGGTAAAATGCCTGACAGAAAAAGGAGATAACAAGAAAGATACCGGCCTGTCAGCTTTTCAGGCATTTGCAACGACCGTAGGAGGACGTGTTGGTACCGGTAATATTGCTGGAACTGCAACAGCCATATTTATGGGCGGCCCAGGAGCACTGTTCTGGATGTGGATAACAGCAATCCTTGGCGCTTCCACCGGTATTGTGGAATGTATTCTTGGTCAGGCATATAAGACCAGAAACTTAGGCGAACTGACAGGCGGTCCGGCATTTTATATGTCAAACGGAATCAAAAATAAGAAATTCGGAAGAATTCTGGCAGTATTATTCTGTATTGCAGTTTTCATCGGACCTGGTTTTCTGCTTCCGGCAATGCAGACACAGACAGCAGCTACCGCGATTAAAGGAGCATTTGGCATTCCGTTTATCGTAGTTGGTATTGGAATGGTTATTATCGTCGGTGTCGTAACAATGGGCGGTATTAAGCGTATCGGTAAGGTTGCAGAAGTTCTGGCACCGATCATGTGTGGAATTTATTTCTTCATCACAATTGTAATTTTCGTGATGAATTACAGAGAGATTCCATCTATGTTTGGTTCTATTTTTGCCAGCGCATTCGGAAAAGACGCAATATTCGGCGGAATCGTAGGCTCCGCGGTAGCATGGGGAATCAAGAGAGGTTTCTTCTCAAATGATGCAGGAAACGGTATGAGCCCTCTGATCTCTGCAACAACAGATACCTCCCATCCTGTAAAGCAGGGACTTGTACAGGGACTTTCTGTATATATTGATACCCTTCTGGTATGCAGCTGTACTGGATTCTGTATTTTACTTGCAGGTACTTACAATGTAGCGGCTGACGGAGCAGGAGCAGTGCTTCTGGTAGAACAGGCACCTGGAATCCAGTATGGTATCTCTTTCATGCAGGAAGCACTCCGCGTATCCATCGGAAAAGCAGGAGCCATGTTCCTAGCAGTGATGCTGTTTATTTTCATTTTCACTACTATGTTATCTTATTCCTATCAGTTGGAATCCACCTGCAAATATCTGTGGGGAGAAAACAAAGTAGTCGTTACCATCATACGTATTTTATTCCTGGTTTTCTGCCTGTTCGGAATCCTTATTGACGGAGATACCATCTGGTCAATGGGTGATATCGGAGTTGGCTGCATGCTTTGGGTAAATACATTCAGTATCCTGCTTCTGACACCACAGGTTATTAAGATTGTCAAAGACTATGAGAAGCAGAAAAACGCAGGTCTGGACCCGTTGTTCGATCCGGAAACTGTTGGTATCAAAGATGAAGCAAATGTATGGGGACCATATGTAGAAAAGAAAAAAGCCCGCGGTGATTATAAGAACCCGAACCTGGGATATACAAAAAAATAAATGTTTTAACCAAGCAGCGAAACGGATGATTTTATCCGCTTGACCTTCTGAAACTCTCCGGTACATTGACAGGTAGCATACCACATGTCCGGGGAGTTTTTTTAATTTTCTCTTATATTTTTATCATATAGTTGAAAGATTGAACAAATGTTGATATATTCTTTAATGAACAATTTCATGTAATTATATAGATTCAAATGAGAAATAAACTTACATATTTTAAACCAGGAGCGATTTCAATGAAAGAAAGAATACAACATTTCACATTGATTCTTCTGGTCTTGCTGATTATTGTTGGAGGAATTGCCATTTTTCTTAATAATGCAAGCTATAATCCAGATTTTTCAGTGATAGATGCAATCAGCGGAGCCACGAAGAAAACACATAGTGATAATGATAAAAGTGAGACAGTTTCTTCGTGGGGATATACGAAAGAAGATATTGCTTTATCTGAAGAATTATTTTCAAGCTATACAGAAGAAATGATCGTAATAGCAGGAAATACTTACAGAGTATTGGAGAATACCTCAGATAAAAATACAGATAAGATCGTACTTTTATCTGACAAAGGAAATAAAGAGTACCAAAGAGCGGTTAAGAATATAGCAGATTATCTGAAAGAACAGGGATATCATGTCCGGATAAAAGAATGCAGTGAAACTATGATGTTGTCTCTTGTACACGCAGGGCATTTCGATATTTTCCTTATGAGTGAGGAGGTGGCGCAGTGAGAAAATGGAATAATATTCTTGCCAGAGTCATAATTGTACTATTTTTACTTCATGCGCTTATGGGAAGCCTGATGTTACTGGGATTAAATACGATTTCTTTTTTACCGCTTTCTATGCTTCTGCTTATTGCTGTTCTCATTCATGGAATATTGGGAATCATGGCCACTTTATCGGCAGTGGCAGACGGAAAAGAAACCGGACATTGGTATTTAAAGCAAAATGCTGCATTCTGGACAAAGAGAATATCCGGTATCGCTATTATGTTGCTGCTTGTTTTTCATGTAACAGCATATACAACCAGCGTAAATGGCAGATTTTTCCTAAAAAAATTTACATTGTGCCAGATGTTATCGCAGATTTTGTTTATACTGGCAATTTTTATTCATCTTGCAGTGAGCATAAAGTCTATGCTGATTGCGAGAGGCACGATTAAATTCAAAGAAAAAACAATAGACTGGATGCTGGTATTATCTATTATGATGCTCTTTTTTACAGCAGCAGTGATTATCTATTATATACAGTGGCAAATGTGAGAAAATAATGATGGAAAAAAGAATGATTATTATAGGCGCCGGTGCTGCCGGATTAAGTGCAGCACTTAAATTTGCAGAAAATGGAGTAAAATCAATCCTCGTATCAGATATGCCTTCAGAAAGGGCACAATCAGTAATGGCAGAGGGTGGCATCAATGCCGCTGCCAATACGGAAACAGATTCGCCGGAACTTCACGAAACAGAAACCATAAAAGCAGGAAGATTTATAGCCGATCCGAAAGCTGTACGCCAGATGACAGTTGCTGCGCCCAAGATTATTGAAAGGTTATTTTCAGACGGAATGACCTTTACATTGAATGAAGATAAAAAGCCAGATGTCCGGGCATTCGGAGGGCAGTCTGTTAAAAGAACTTTCTTTGCAGCGGCAAATACAGGGAAACAATTAATGTATGTTCTGATTGATCAGGTTCGCAGATACGAAGCAGAAGGAATCATTGAACGATATACAGGATGGACCTTTTTAAAACTGCTGCACGACTCTGATCAGGCATATGGCTGTATATTAATTCATCCGATCACGCAAGAAAAGAAGTATCTTTATGGAAAAGTTCTGATCGCGTCCGGCGGACTTAACGGAATATTTGGAAATGCTACTGGTTCAGTCAGAAATACAGGTGCTGTATCAGCAAATCTTTTTGCCTCCGGAGTGAAGTTTTCAAATGGTGAATTTATACAGTATCATCCGACAACTGTAAAACTTCATGGAAAAAATATGCTCATCACAGAAGCAGTACGAGGGGAAGGAGGCAGACTGTATGTTCTGGAGAATCATAAACCTGTTTATTTTATGGAAGAAAAATATCCGGAACTGGGGAATCTTATGCCGAGAGATGTAATTGCAAGAGAAGAATGGCTGCAAATGAAGCAGGGAAAACAGGTGTATCTGGATATGAGTCATCTGGATAAGGAAATATATGAAAAGCGGTTAAAAGGAGTCATTGATGACTGTATCCGTTTTCTTGCTCTTGACCCAAGAAAAGAACCGATTCCTGTGGTGCCTGGAATCCATTATTTTATGGGCGGTATATGGGTGGATGCGGACCATCGTACATCTATGAAAAATCTTTATGCAGCAGGGGAATGTGCATGCCAGTATCACGGGGCGAACCGTCTGGGAGGAAACTCACTTCTGGGAGCACTGTATGGCGGAAGTGTTGCTGCAAAGTCAGCAATGAAAGACGATGATATTGCGGCAACACCGAAAGTTCCGACCGATGATGATATGGAGATGAAAGAAAATATTGCTGGCAGCTATGTTGAAAACTGGAAACAACTGCAGAATATAATGAAAAACGGACTTGGCATCATCCGCAGTGAAGAAACTCTGCAGAATGCATTGACAGCTCTGAATAAGCTGATGGAAAAAGTGACAGGGGAATACGATGCCACGGTTACAGAATCAGAAAATCAGGCACTTGCAGACTGCTGCCTGCTGGGAAAGGCAATGTTGCTGTGCGCCTTGGAACGAAAAGAAAGTCGTGGAGCGCATACCAGAAGTGATCATCCAACAGAACGTGCGGAATATCAAAAACAGACGATTGCAGAATTATCCGCTGGAAGGATTCATATCTATTTTCAGAAAGCAGGTGAACAACAGTGACCATTGAGATTTCTGTAAAAAGGCAAAAAAACAGGGATGAGAAATCTTATATACAGAAGTTCCTCTATACAGGAGACGGAAATCTGACAGTTGCCGACTGGCTGACAGAAATAAATCAGACGGAAGCAAAAACGAATCGTATTGCCTGGGAATGTGGATGCCTTGAAAAAAAGTGTGGTGCCTGCGCAATGCTCGTTAATGGCTATCCCACGCTGGCATGCAGTGTATTTTTGAAAAAAGCTGTGAAACATGAAAAAATTTTATTGGAGCCATTTCATAAATTTCCTCTTATTAAGGACCTTATTGTTGATCGCAGTATCATCTTCGATACAATAATACATATGAAAATATGGATGAATGAAAAAAATTCGTCAGATTATTCCTGGGATTATGAATTGCAGTATAAGGCAGGACAATGTCTACAATGTGGCTGCTGCCTTGAAATCTGTCCCAATTTTCTGGCCGGAAAAAAATTTGCAGGAGCTTCAGCAATGGTCGAAGCATACCGCGCAATAGAACAAAATAACTCAGACAGCCACAGGAATGATATGAAGAAAGAATACCAGAAAAAATTCTTTGCATACTGCGGACAGTCATTTTCCTGTAAATCAGTCTGCCCACAAAATTTGCCCTTGGACGAAATACAGGCAAGAGTAAACAGCCATAAATAAGTTTTCACTTCATGGGCAAAAGGCAAAAAACATAATCTATATAACTATAAAATGGAATCATGCCAAAGGGGATAGACCGAAAGAGCAATACATAAATTAACTTGCTGTGCTATAAATTATATAAAGGCCTGAAAGATGAGTGTTAAATATGATTTCTCTCACTCTTTGTATGATCGTAAAAAATGAGGAAACTGTGCTGGAGAGGATACTGAAACCCATTGCAGATATCATGGATGTGATTCTGATTGCGGATACCGGCTCCTCAGACAGAACAAAAGAGATTGCAAAACAGTATGCATCACAGGTATTTGATTTTCCCTGGTGTGATGATTTTTCTGCCGCAAGGAATTTTCTTGTGGAAAAAGTCCACACCGATTACTGGATGTGGCTGGATGCAGATGATATTCTGGATGAGAAAAATCTGAAGAAGCTGAAGCTGCTGAAAGCATCACTGGATAAAAAAACTGATGTGGTAATGATGGAATACGCTGTTGGTTTTGACACTGACGGGAAAGCGACATTCTCTTATTACAGAGAAAGGATTCTTAAAACTTCAGAGAAATTTCGATGGAGTGGAAGAGTTCATGAGGCGATAACACCAAAAGGAAATATTTTTTATTCAGACATAGAAGTTCAGCATCGTAAATGCGGCTCAGGAGATCCTGACAGGAATCTTCGGATTTATGAAAAAATGTTGGCAGAAGGCGAAAAGCTGGAACCAAGACATCAGCTGTACTATGGTCGGGAACTGTTTTACCATCAAAGATATCAGGAAGCTGCGGATGTATTTGAGGATTTTGATATTTCAGATTCACAGTGAATTAAAAGATAATTGCTGTTTTAGGTGTACAATGCACTAAAAGATTTCTCATTATCCTGCACCTGGAATCCAGGGATACACTGGAGCAACCGGCGCTACTGGTGCTACGGGTCCAACTGGTGCGACTGGCGCCACTGGAGAACAGGGAATATTTTGTTTTATTATAGCTTGAAAGTGATTATTTTTAAACTTACTATTAAATTTATTAGCAGACTTCTGGTTAATTCTCTTTCCTGATTCTTTGAATCTTTCGACATACTTCAGAATATTTCTTCTTCATCCAACTTTTCTTTCTGCTGCAAAAGTTCTTCTTCCAGGTCCGAGCGTTCCTCCAGGATCTTCTGCCGGACTTCTTCTCTGTTTTCTTCCAGTTTCTTAAACAGTTCCTGCTCATCCATACCTGCTGCCTGAATAATTTCTCCTAGATGTTCCTGAAGATGATCCAGCCATTCCTTTTTATCCATGGCTTCCTTATAGCCCCAGTTTCCGTGAAGCAATGCATCTATATCATGCGATTTCTTCAATTTTTCCACCTGAAGATGGATCTGATGCTCAATGACAGCTTCCGTTTCTTTTCCAAATGCCCAGGTAAATTCCTGTATACGGTTATCAAAGCGCTTGCGGATTGCACTTCTCTCCACATTCTCTACATTTCCTTCCAGTGGATAAGGACGTGTGATCCCCATGTCTTTCAGCGCAATGTGAATTGTACGTCGTACTGCACCTTCCTCGATCATATACTTAAATCCCAGTTCCCGCAGCTGATCATTGAGTCCTGCGATATGCTCGGTCAGATAAAAACGGATACCTCTCTTTTTCAGATTTTTATAAATAATAGACAGACGATCTGCCGCCGTGATATCGATACTGCCGATCGCACTTGCATCTACAATAACAGCTTTCGTATCATCCCTGATGCTGTCTTCAATATCTTTCTGAAAAATATCTATGTTGGCGAAAAAAAGGCTGCTACTGAAACGATATATCACAACCCCTTTCAAAGGAAGAATCTGGCTGCTCTCATTCAAATCTCGGAAATGTCTATGTCCTGGCTGAATTCCCAGAAAACATCTGGCAGGTTTTGCAGAACGGATGATGACTTCTGCAAAAGAAAGTATAATTCCAATCAGAACACCATTGATCGTTCCCAACATCAATACACCGAAAAACGCTCCTAAAAAAATCAAACATTCTTTCCTGTTAATCTTCCAGAGACGTCCCACCAGTTCAAACTCTGTGGCCCCCATCAAGGCAGAGATAACGATCGCAGTAAGTACTGGAACTGGAAGATAGCCAATAAACCCGGTTCCAGACACCAGAACCAGAATCATGGAAAGACCGGCGATGATACCTGTCATCTGGGTTTTTCCATGATATTGTTCACTCATGGCAGTTCTGGAAACAGAACCGTTCATTGGACAACATCCGGTAAAAGCAGCCGAAAAGTTACCGATAGCAAACGCCAGAAGTTCCTGATTATTATCCACACGATAATTATTCTTCATCGCAAAGCTGTTCTCAGCAAGAAGTGTTTCCGCCATAATAACCACCGCAATGGAAAGACTGATTGTAACCACTTCTGCAAGCGGTACCGATAGTATCGAGGGGATACTCCATACAGGAAGTCCCCGTTCAACGGCATTCAGTGTATGAATCCCCTCCATAAGGAAAGGGCAGAAACGTGTCAGAACTGCGCCTGCCGCCATAAGTACCACCGCCATCGGGAATTTCGGTGCCAGTTTCTTGCCTGTGATCAGAATTGTAAGAGCTGAAATTCCCAAAAGCAACGAGGGAATATGAGCCGATTTTGCCGTGGCAAAAATCTGTTCCAGCAATTCCGGCAGCTCTCCCGTACCAGGTGAACCACCCATCAGCTTCGGCAGCTGCATCAGGATGATTTCTGTGCAGATACCGGTAATAAAACCACCCATGACCGGTGTCGATATGTAGGATACCAGTTTTCCCGCCTTAAGCAGAAAAAATACCAGCAGCCATACTGCCACCCAGAAAGTGATGACCGGAACGATTTTTGTTGCAGCTGCAGAGCCTGGGGCGATTCCCATTGTCAGAAGAGCTGAACCAACAAGTGCTGCTGGAGCTGCATCAACACCAAAAATAAACTGTGGAGAAGTTGAAAACAAAGCAAACAGCAGAATCGGGAATACCGAACCATACAATCCGTATACTGCCGGCAAACCGGCAATTTGTACATATCCCATGGAAATTGGGATGGATACTGCGGCGGTTATCACTCCTGCTATAAGATCTTTCGAAAGATTTTTTCGATTATAGTTTTGAATCGTCGATGCAAATTTTATTTTCAAACTATCACCTTCCTCGTATTATTTACCCTTTTAACTTCTTAATATTCTTTCATAATTTCTTCGGTTATCCCATACATATTTCTGAAGCTTTCCAAATCTTCCGGACATTTGATCAACATGATTTCTTCTATTTTTCCTGTCCGCATATCTTTAAAACCTGCGACTTGTTCTCCGGTACAGATACTTGCCCGGATCACTGGCCGCAGATGCTCTTTATCATAGGATTTTGGGCCAGCCTTCTTTTTAAATAATCCCATGTTTTCCTCCCTCTTTACCTCTCCAGCTCTCTTTGAATCCAGGTCATCATTACATCTACAAGATACTCCTGCTACATCTGACTTAATTCTTTTCTGGCTGTATTTTATGCCATTTACGGATACATTCCCAGCAGCAGGTTGCAATTGCATGCTGCGCAATGAATACAGGATATCCGCGCATAGGAGTCTACCTTTCATCATTCACTATATATGCCAGAGTTCCCTCTTTGCGATAAAGTCTTCAGCATGTTTCCTGATAGTAGCAAGGCCTTTCTTATTTATGTAAGCAATATCTTTCTGGCTCAAATGAAATCTGCTCCGAAATCTGGAATTACCAAGTTTTTCAAACAGCTGCTTATACCATTCATCTTTCGTCATTAAAACTTCACCACTTTCGAATTTAAAATATATTGAAACTTGTTTTTTCAAAACAAAAAGCAGGGAAACGCTATAGACATCTGACCATAACACCCCCTGCCTTAATTTCTTCAACTGCTAATCATCCTACAAATCATATACATGCCACTTTCTGACTACTTTGTCTATAAATAATCTTTTTCCATTATACAGTTTTTGTTTCTATATGTCCATGAAAATATATAGGGCTTTTCATATCCTATATTTCTGGTTGCGGAGCTATAAAAATATTATCATCGCAAATATCGTGTCAGATCATTCAAGGATATATTCAGACTGGTAACATTCTTTGTATGTTGAAAGTAGATTGGGCAAAAGGTATAATATAAGAAAACTTAAGAAGATAGAGCGGTAGATCAGGTCGATGCTTATACATCATACAGCTTTAATAATGCGAAGGAAAAGTTTAGAAAGGATGATAAGACATGATTAAACAACGAAAAAGTATAAGAAAATATCTTGACCGGAGCATCAGCAGAGAGCAGATTGAGGCAATAGTTGAAGCTGCCAGGTTTGCTCCGTCAGCCAAAAACAGACAGCCATGGAAATTCATTGTGTATACAGGAAAAGAAAAAAGCAGGCTGCTTGATGTCATGGAGCAGGCATTGGAAAAAGAGCAGATGGAGCATGCATTACTTCCGAAATCCGGATTTGGACTTCCGGACGCTTTTCATACTCTACATATTATGAGAGAAGCACCGGTTATCATTATTGTAATGAATACGAATGGGCGATCTCCTTTTGAAACAATAGATGCAGATCAGAGAGTTAGAGAAATCTGCGATTCGCTGTCTATTGGCGCAGCGATACAGAACATGCTGTTGAAAGCAACAGAGTTAGGTCTTGGTACATTATGGATAGCGAATACTTGTTTTGCATATAAAGATATGATGGAATTTATAAATTCACCAGGACAGCTGATCGGTGCAGTTGCAGTTGGATATGCGAATGAATCGCCTGCGACAAGACCAAGAAAAAAACTTGATGAAATACTGGAATACAGATATAAAGAGAAATCAATTCCGCAAATCAAGCTTGATTGATAAATTTAAAATAAAATTTTCTAAAAGAGCACAAATCTGAAAATTTGTAAGTTGAATATAGATATAAAGTGTTTTATTATAATAGCAATAATGACAACTGAGGTAGCGAGAATTATGATTTGTGGAATGACATATTATCAGATATGCTGGTATTTTCTGATCTATTCCTTTGGAGGCTGGGTTGTTGAAGTGATTTTTCACGCAGTAACTTTAGGAAAGGTTATAAACAGGGGATTCCTGAATGGTCCGGTATGTCCGGTATATGGATTTGGAGTAATCTCTGTGTTTGCCATGATAAATACACTGCAAAGCAGCGGTCATCAGATGAGCAATGGCATGATATTTTTATTTGGAGTGATTCTGGCTACTACAGTGGAACTACGAATCATACAATTGTTGGACAGGGAAGAATCATTAAGGCCTTTCCAGAGATGAAACATCGGTATTATCATGAACTGATCCAGGAATTAAGAAAAAATTTTAAGGAAAAGTAGAAGAGAAATTCCGGAAGAAAATGAGGAAGGAGAGCCAAAATGTCATTAAAATATACCATCTTAAAAACAATGTTTCATATCATACCAATACAGAAAATAATGGCAAAACCATATGATGAACTCATGAAAATGTTCCATACAGCAGAGGCAAAGCCTTCTATTCCTCAATTAAAAGACCCGGAATTGATATTTCAAACGCATAGAATAGAAGACTTTCCGGTATTAGAGATTTCACATAAAAAGAAAACAGATTATGTGTGCATTTATGTAGCTGGTGGAGGTATGCTTAAATATCCAAAACCATCCCAGGCAAAGGAGCTGATATCACTGGCAAAAGATACAGGAAGAAATATGCTGCTTCCGTATTTTCCGCTTGCACCGGAGCATGATCTGATTGATGCACTGAATATGTTGTATGCAACTTATAAAATGGCATTGGAGCATTATCCGGCAGAGAATATTGCATTTCTGGGAGGTTCCTCTGGAGCAGCCATGACGCTTTGGCTGATGTCATGGATCAATAAGCTTGGAGAGGGCGTTCCGATGCCAGGGAAGATTGCACTCAGCTCTCCCGGCTCAGCTTTATCAGCAGAAGAAAGAAAACGGGCAGAAGAACTTAATAAGACAGATTTGATCATGAGCACCACTGCACTTGACAATATTTTCCAGGGAATGACAGGCGGGAAAGAGCTTCCAGAAGAATTACTGTATACTTCGAAAGGTATTTATGATGGTGTGAAGGATGTTTATCTTTCCTATGGCGGAGATGAAGTCTTTTCAGCAGCGGCACAGTCAACAGCACAACGGCTAAAAAGCTATGGGACAAAAGTAACTCTGGAGATTGCAGAAGGCATGTATCATACTTATGCGGCGATGCCGTTGGTAAAAGAAGCAAGACCGGGACATCAAAGGATGGTTACATATCTTACAGTGAGAAAAGATTAAGGAAAACAAAGAATGGCTGCAGTTTCAAGGGTGACTTGAAGTACAACCGTTCTTTTTTTAATAGTGAAATTTCTGGTTGCAAAAAATAGAGGGATATCTTATAATAATGTTACAAAGTGTAACATTATTATAAAAAATATTTCATCAGACTTGGAGTTATAAACATGAGAATAAGTCAAACAAATATTCAAGTAAAGCAGGATATGTATAAAGCATTGCTGCGATTAATGAGAGGGAAACCGTTTTCTTCTATTTCTGTTTCAGACATTACATCAGAGGCAGGTGTTTCCAGAATGTCTTTTTACAGAAATTATGATGCAATAGAGGATATCCTGACGGAGCATTTAAGGGAGGTGGTGGAAGAATATAAGGCAGAAGAAGCAGATGCAGGAAATGAAAAGGTATTTTATGAAAAAAAATATGTGCTTCACTGTTTCCAATTTTTTTATTCACATCGTGAGTTTATAGATGCCTTGATCACAGCTGGAATGGGAGATTTGTTTTTGGCAAAAATCACGGAGTATCTTATCTTGAAATGGATTGATGTAGAAAAGGGTACAAGAGAGGAAATTCTGAGGATCAGTGCACTGGCTGGTTCTATTTATAATATGTATCGGGAATGGAGTAAAGGAGAATTTCTTGAATTGCCAGAGGACGTGGCTGAGATTTTGTATGATTTAAGAAAATGAAATCAGACAAAGAAAGCGTTCAGGTGACGGAGAGAGTACTTTTACTTATTAAAAATTATCAGAAAGGTAGAGAAATATTTAAGCAAAAATAAAAGATTTGCCTATAAATACCGTGTCTATCCGAATAAGGCGGGGCAGCAGTATTTTTAAGTACAGATTGCCCGACTTCTGGAAGAAGATTATTTGAGATTATTTGGTTATGAGCAGGCAGCGAAGCGGATTAAGAATATCTGCTTGACATGATAATAGACATTTACAAAGGAGAGGGACAAAATGAAAACAACAAGCATATTAATTAAAGATACAACAAAAGAAGACAGGATCCGTATTGTTCAGGAGGGGCTGAATCAGTGTGGCGGAGCCTGTGATTTCTGTAATGGCTGCGATAATCTGGGCGGTGGATCTGTGGATGCTTTTTATGAACCATATATTAATGGAGAAAAAGAACTTCGTGAAATTAATGAAGAATACCGAAAGAATATGGGAATTGTGAGATAGAACAATATGAGACCACCTGAAATAGAAAGCTCTACGGAAGAAGAACACAGACAATATATATAAAATACTTTCAAGTGTATAGCCGATTGTGATATGTGTGGCTTGTGTACCATATTTCGCGGGAAAGATCCAGAAGTAGCTTATGCAGACTATATTAATGGTAAACGTGATTATCTGGATGTATCAAAGGATTATAGGTAATCCTTATCAGCCATTGCAGGTAATCAATACAGTTTAAATTTGGAAGTGGTGAAGTTTAAATGACGAAAGAGGAATGGTATAAACAGTTGTTTGAAAACCTCGGTAATTCCAGGTTTCGGAGCAGATTTCATTTGAGCCAGAAAGATATTGCTTACATAAATGAGAAAGGCCTTGATACGATCAGGAAACACGCCGAGGATTTTATTGCAAAGAGGGAAGCCCCGGCATATATACCGAATGATGGAAAGCAGACTCCTATGCGTGGTCATCCCGTATTCATCGCGCAACATGCAACTGCAACCTGCTGCCGGGAATGTATTCGTAAATGGCATAAAATACAGCCAGGAAAAGAATTAAGCCAGGTGCAGCAGGAGTATCTTGTAGATGTAATTATGACCTGGATTCAAAGGGCGTTGGAATTGTAATAGAAAAAGAGAGGAATATAAAATGAAAACATTAGTTGTTTATTTTTCACAGACAGGAAAGACAAAAGCAGCAGCTGAACGAATTGCACAGTTTTCCGATGCGGATTTGGTCGAGATTAAGACTCATAGATCTTATCAGATGTCCTATAGAAAAACTGTATTTACATCATTAAAAGAAATTCTATTGAAAGAACGTCCAGAACTGGATATGGAGATTCCGGATATTTCTGCATACGACCGGATATTGATCGGAAGTCCGATCTGGTGTGGAACACTTCCAAATGTAGTATTCAGTTTTTTGGATAAAGTAGATCTGAACGGAAAAAAGGCAGCAGTTTTTACAACCAGTGGAGCTACAGAGCCGCAGAAGATTGCACTGAAAATTAAAAAGAAATATCCGGCAAGATGGTGCAGACCATTTAATGTGAACCATGTAACAGATGAAGATATCATGAGTTGGTTAAAATAACATTTCCGATATGGCATCTGGGTTATACTCAGGTGCTTCTTTTTATTGCAGTGGATGCATAGGTAATAATAATATCCTAGTGATAATAAATTGAATGTTGTTACAACCCTAAAGTTGGAGTATAATAAATATATGGACGAAGAATAGTTTTAGAAATGCCGTAGAAAAGGAGAGAAATTTTTGAATACAGAAATTCGAAATACTATTCTTACGACAGATAAAGACGCACAATATGATGAAAGTGCGAAACGATTACTTGGTCAGAAAAGTATACTGGCTCATATATTAGTAAAGACCGTTAATGAGTTTACGGGAATGGATCCGAAAGATGTGGTTTCCTACATTGAAGGTGAGCCATTTATTAATATTGTTCCAATAGAAAATGGTCTTACTAATGTTGTTAGTGAAAAAGATGGATCTCGTGTTGTAGGGTTTAATTCTGAAAACCAGGAACTTCATGAGGGAATGATACGATTTGACATTATATTCTATGTCAGGATGAAGGATGGATTATCGCAGATTATTATCAATGTGGAAGCGCAAAAGGACGAACCGGATGGATACGATATATTGAACCGGGCAATCTTTTATGTAAGCCGAATGATTTCCTCACAAAAGGAAAGAGATTTTTCAAATTCAAATTATAATGATATCAAGCGAGTCTATTCCATTTGGGTCTGTATGAATATGCCAGAAAATAGTTTAGAACATATTCATTTGGTAAAAGATAGCATTGTAAATTCCCATGCGTGGAAAGGCAAAATGGACTTGGTTAATATCGTAATGATCGGACTTGCCGAAGAACTTCCGAAGCATGAGGAGAAATATGAGTTACATAGATTATTGGGGGCATTGCTATCTCAGTATTTAACGGCAGATGAAAAGTTGAATATTATTGGAAATGAATATGCGATTCCGATGGAAAAAGATTTCAGAGAGGATGTGAGTGTTATGTGTAATTTAAGTCAGAAGATTAAAGAGACTGGGATTGAAACCGGAATTGAATTGGGTAAACGGGAAATGATTATGAAAATGTACAACAAAGGTTATACAGTTGCTCAGATCGCGGATGTGGCTGAAATGGCTGAAAAACAGATAAACGAGATTATAAAAAATGCTGAGTTGTTACCAGTATAAAATGTAAAAATTGATCTGATTATATGAAGCTTGTACAAATCAGATGGTTGGCGGGGTGTTACGATAGGCATCTCGCCATTTTTATTATATAATTTCATGAGTAGAGAGATTTTTAAGATATTGAACAAGTAAAAATAAAGAGGTGATAGATTGAGTGATTTAAAATTTCAAAAATTAACACCGACCAGGGATGTAAATTTAAACGCTTATGAGTAAGCGCTTAATTTTCAGGTGTCGCTAGAAAAATATCCGACTACTTTTCTGCAG
>ERZ1106969.653-NODE-653-length-33185-cov-21.952188_pt1 | contig 33185 bp, 28 predicted proteins | sample MGYA00403685_ERZ1106969 | MGnify/ENA primary metagenome ERZ1106969 (study PRJEB35170, sample SAMEA104062416) | human gut metagenome | biome: human gut; feature: human-associated habitat; material: faeces | place: Denmark | collected 2012-05-18 ... | reverse complement strand
TGCAGAAAAGTAGTCGGATATTTTTCTAGCGACACCTGAAAATTAAGCGCTTACTTTTCAATCTTCAAACTTTTGAAAGCAACCCTTTATATCTATTGTGCTTCATAAGTAGCATTTTGAATAATAAAGATTTGATTTTCATCTAAGGTAACATAGTCATTTCCATTTATATAATTTTGTTTATTTAATAAAAGTGTATTATTATCATAGATAGCCCAATAATGAGAATTATCTGAAGCATCAGGAATAACCTTATATTCTCCTACATCAATATCTTCACCGACCTTATATATACCCGTAACATCCGCGGGCATCACCTTAATATCTTCATATTTAACCAAATAAGCTTCTTGCCTTACATCCACAATTCCGTTCTCTAACTGCAGTATACTACAACAGTTCAAATAATTCTTTGTAATATTTTTTGTTGCGCACGAATCTTTTTTTATATTTATTTCTGCCGTCCATTTTTGCGGACCATATGCAACGTATATTCCAGCATCAATATCAATCCCCACTCTATACATATTTTGAGTATATACCGTCTCAAATGCATCTTTTGAAACAGTATTTGTATTAACTGGATTTTCCGGAGCTTTAACCGCCTTTGTATTCTGTAACACAACTATTTCTCCTTCTTGCACTGTTAAAAAAGCAGATTCTACATAATAATTAAATTCTATTACGTCTGATTCAGTAGTATCAGAGTATATACTATATAATCCTGATTTATTTGTATCAAGCTTCGTAAGATAATATTCACCAACCGGAAGCGTGCTTCCTCCCGTAAAAATGCCAAAATTCTCTGGACCTTTTGCTTCAATAGAAGCATATGGAACCAACGTTAATCCCCTAATTTCAAGTAACTGTCCTTCTTGTGCATTAACAAAGCAAAAATAATTCGACCATCCACTCCCTTCTAATGTTTCTGTTTTATTACTGTCACTATATAAATTCGCATATCCAGTTCCATGTCCATTGTTAAACGCTCCATATTTACCTGCAGGCATATCTATTCCAATTTTATAAGTTCCATCTTTGTAAATCTCGTCAAAATCACTACCATCAAAAGACGCTATCGATAAATCAAAATCATTTGGAATTTCACTGGCAATTTCCGTAACAGGTTCTTTTGTTACATTTTTATAAGTAGTCGTTACTGTAGAATCATTATTATTCTCTTCTTCAACGGAAGATCTTTTTGTAGTTGTTTGAGTGTCATTATTTTTCTCAGTCTCATATTCCTGATTACTACTTGTTTGTTTAGTAGGATTTTTTTTCATATACCTCTGAGATAACACAAAAATACTCCCCAAAATAATACCTACAATAATTACTACGTAACAAAGAATACTGATCAGATTCAACCTTTTTTTCTTATAGTCCGTCTCAATCTGAACTCGTTTTGTTTTTTCCTGTTCCTGTTTTGTATTTTCCTTTTCAATATAAAATTTGCTCATCTGTTCATAATCAATCATCATCTTCTGCCCGCAATAAGGACAATACATTTTTTTATCATCTATATCAATGTCCAATTTTCCTCCACAATTTGGACATTTTAACTGAATCAATTTCATATATCATATCCCTCTACCATTTAATATCACAATTATCACATGCATAAATAGCATTTTCATTGCTAAACCCATCATGTTCTAACTGTTCAACTAACTTATCTTTCGTAAATTCTGGAAATATACTCATATAGCTTTTAGCCGCTTTCACCGCTTGCTCTTTCCAATCTGCCCCACAATACTCAGCACCATATGTAGCTTCATCATAAGAATATCCCTCATATTCTAGCTGTTTCACAATGCCATCATATGACATATGACTCGATGTTACATAGCCTTGTGCAGTTTTTATAATTTCTTTTTCTTTTTCACTTGCATCCTTAGGTATTGACGAAACTACTTTGTCAAGCTCCTCAATTTCAACCCTGCATTTTATCGTTCTATCCGTTAATGTAACATCCAAATATTTACTACGTGGATTACTAATCTTAAAAGTATACTTAGATTTACACTTTTCGCCCGGTTCTGGCATCACATAATAATTTTCCCAATCGCCATCCCAACCATCCGACATTGCTTGTAACATATATCCTTCTGAATCTACCACTTTTAAATTATAATATAATGTACCTGTTCCCAAACTACTTACATAATTTTCATTATCCGTTTCCCAAGTAATCTGATAAACTGCATCTCTATATCCCGTTTCCTTTAAAACTTTAGCATCCAAAATTCCAAATTTAAATGAACCATTAGCATCACTAATTTCTGCCATTTCGCCTTTCTTATATATTTTTTCATCACCAGCTTCTTTTGGTTCTAAATTCATCTCTTCATTTTGGTCTACTTCTTCTAAATTTTCTATCTTATCTATTTCAGACAATTCATCTTCCATTGACACTTCCGGCGAACTCTTTGTTTCTACTCTCTTTTCTGACAATATGGGGAATCCTATAATCAAAAAAACACACCCAATAATTAATATTCCACCTATAATAATTCCTGCTTTTTGGGTTCTAACAGATTCCTTTTTTGCTTGTATTATGCCCTTTTCAAATTCATATCCAACTCTTTTGGCATCATCTATTTGTAATTTAGCGGTTTTCTTTTCCTGTTTAAATTCAGAATCACAATAAGGACACTTCCATATATATTCTCCCTTTTCTTCCATTTCGGCTCCACAACAAGGGCATTTCATATTTATAAACTTCATTCTTTTTCCCTCGAATATCACTCAAAAGCTTCTCTTTCTATCACCAATGACCTTTGAGCCAATACTTCTCCATCTTTAGTTGTTATTTTAACTATTGCATTTATTTTTTTGAAGTCCGACACTCCTACCTTTTCCAAATCTTCAAGTGAAATATAATAATAACTACCAACACTTCCTATTTTATATTCGGAAAAGTTCCATTTCATTTGCAAACTAGCCCCATCTACTTGAATATCCTGAAATTCAAGTCTTATAATTTTTCCGCTATAATTGTCTATGTTCAAATCAATACTTACATCTGAAGCATCTTTTATATATTTACACTCTTCTATGCCTATTTCAGTATCGTTATATTTGTACAACACAGGTTTTAAATTTTTCTTATTAACAACTATATTTTCAGAATCTTGCTCTGCTGTCTCTACACTCTGATCAAAATTAATGTCATTTCCGTCTTTTTCACTCGATGAAAAACATTCCCGTTTAAAAATAACATTTTTTTCAAAAAGTATCTTTCCATCTTTTTCTTTTCCTGTTATATTACATTCCATCTGCGAAAAATCCGACACTCCTGCTCTTTGCATATCTTCTAGTGATATATAAAAATTATCGCACCAGCTTCCAACTTGAATTTCGTCCCAATTTCGAATCGCCATTTTCATATTAGCGTTATCAATAACAATATTAGAAAATTCAATTTCTATAATCTGACCAGTATTATTATCAATATTTAATTCTATTTTTATATCTGAAGCATCTTTTGTATAGCTACATTCTCCAATTTTTATATTTGTATCATCTTTCGTATATAAATCTGGAAACAGGTTATTTTTATTCACAGTTATCTGATTTAATTGTTGATTATTATTTAAACTTCTTTCTAAACCTTCATTATTTTCTAAAACGTCTGATACAATGCTCGATTTAGTCATTCTCGTTACATATGCAGTCCCTACTACTATGCATAAAACAACCAAAGTCACACCAAGACAAACTTTAAACAAAGCCCTCGATTCTTTATGTGCTCTCATTCTTCCTTTTTCAAATTCATATCCATATTTTTCCACATTTACAAATTCTACTTTTTTTGTTTCCATATCTATTTTTAATTCAGAATTGCAATATGGACATTTCATCATTTCTCCATCATACGTATTTTTTAATTTAGCGCCACATGATGGACATTTCATATCAATCAATTTCATTTGCACGCTTTTTCCTTTTCATCATTTATAACTCCATCTCAAGTAAAACTAATATTACATCAATCATTTTCTTTCATACTTCACAAACTGATATCTATGGTCAAAATATCCCCTTCATTATCATCTTCGCCTAATTATAAACATCCATTTTAAAAATTTTTCCCCTGATATCCATGATATTCTTCAATCACACACGTATGTTCTCTCGTCTTCTTACTATAATTAACACCTACCAACAAAAGATTTCCCTGATACTCCTCCAGACTCTTACAATAATTCTTATTTTTTATCTGAGCAATTGTCCCCTCTGCACTTTTGTTATATTTCAGTTCCACAACAAGCGCCGGTTTATCCGGAAACTTTTTTCGTGGAATAAAAACAATGTCTGCATAGCCCTTTCCACCTGCAAGTTCTCTGTGCATTGTATAAAAATTACGTGCAGCATAAAGTGCCAGTGAAATCGTATAGCTTAGCGCATTTTCATCATTATACTGAAGATGGGAAGTTTCAAAATGAGCTTCTTTTATACCCTGTGCAACCTGTTTTGGTCTCATCTGCCAGATTGCATTCAAAGTATCTGCCGAATTTTTCAATGCTCTTGAAACTTCACCCCAATCTGCAACGGAAACTGTATTGACATATTCTTCGCGTATTTCTGCATTTGGAATTGATACACACCGATTTTCATAATCATATGCCAGATATCCCAGATGAACCAACAATGTGAGGACATCATCTTCATTTCTGAAGGTTGTCATATCATTAGTAAAGCTTCCAGTATTTACCGGAATGCTTTCACCAGCGATCATGCTTAACACATCATCTTTCAATCCTTCAAAGTTCATTTCTATATAAACTTTGAGCGCTTCAAATGTTTCTGTCTGATTCCAGTAGTTTCCAATCTCGCCAAGTCTCATGCTGTTTACAACGGATCGCGGACTGTATACTGACGGAACTCCCTTAAAGGAATAACCATCATACCAGTTCTTAATTTCTTCCATATCCATCTGATATTTTTTGCATAATGCTTGAACTTCTTCTTCAGTAAATCCTACATACTCACCCAAAGGTCCTGGATTGAGCATAGAAAATTCATCGAACATATTCAAAGCTGAATGTGTTCCGTATTTCTTAACCGGAAGAATTCCTGTCATATAGGCCAGATGGATATAACCTTTATCCTTTAACAGATCCCGCAAGAAATCAAGATACTTCTCCTGCGCTTCTTTGTCCTGTTTATATTCACGGAAAATACAGTCCCATTCATCTATAATGATCACAAAAGGACATTTACTGTAAGCGTAAACATCCTGCATCGACTCTATCAGATCATTTTCATCAAAAAAATCAACGTCCGGATATGCATTTTTCAAATCGCGCAGCACAATTTTTCTGACTCGTTCCATTAGTTCCTGAATATTTTTACTGCGGCTCAAAAACTCCTGCATATTTAAAAAAATCGTATCATATTTATTGAGATATTTTTCAAACTTCTCATCTTTTGCAATTTTAAGCCCGGAAAACAATTCTCTTGAGTCGCATTCTTTACTGTAATATGCAGTTAGCATATTCGCTGCCATAGATTTTCCGAAACGCCTCGGACGACTGACACATATATTCTTCTGTAACGTGTGTAGAACAGAATTTGTATAACGTATCAATCCTGTCTTGTCCACATAAATATCAGAATTAATTGCCTCCTGAAACTTGGAGTTATCCGGATTCAGATAATTTCCCATTTAATCCTCCTTTTACTCATACAACAGCTATAACTTCTTATTGTTTCCCACTGCCACGCAATATATTTTCGTGCTTAGTCTCAATACTTATACTATACAATATTTGACATCTGCACACAAGAAATAGTTCACATATCCTATCCTTGTGACTTCTCAACTCTATAATATTCGCAAGTCAAAATAATGCAAAAATCCGTCAAAATATCGAAAGTATTTTCCCTAAAAAGTATTTATTATGTAGATAGAATGTGCTGTAGTGCATTGCCCCGGCACAAGATCAGAATCGCTTTATACAAAATATAAGACTATATAAAAACAAATCATCCAGGAGGTTTTTACAATGGAAAAGAAATGGTGGAAAGAAAGTGTCGTATATCAGGTTTATCCTCGCAGTTTCTGCGACAGCAATGGTGATGGTATCGGTGATCTCAATGGTATCACAAGTAAACTTGACTACTTAAAAGAGCTCGGCATTGATGTGATCTGGCTCTCTCCTGTTTATCAGTCACCTAATGATGACGGTGGATATGATATCAGTGATTATCAGGCAATTATGGACGAATTCGGAACTATGGAAGATTTCGACCGTCTGCTTGCAGCAGCTCATGAAAGAGGGATCAAGATTGTCATGGACCTTGTTGTAAACCACTCTTCCGACGAACATAAATGGTTTATCGAAAGCCGCAAATCCGTAGACAATCCATATAGAGATTACTACATCTGGCGTCCTGCAAAAGAAGACGGAAGTCTTCCGAACAACTGGGGTTCCTGCTTCTCCGGTCCTGCATGGGAATATGACAAAACAGCAGATATGTATTACCTGCATCTCTTCTCCAAAAAGCAGCCGGATCTGAACTGGGAGAATCCTGTTGTACGTCAGGAAGTTTACGATATGATGAACTGGTGGCTGGAAAAAGGTGTAGACGGTTTCCGTATGGACGTTATCAGTCTTATCTCCAAAGCGCCGGGGCTTCCGGATTATGAACCGGAAAGTACCGGATATGCTGCCTATAATGCAGGCGCTAACGGTCCACGTGTACATGAATTTCTTCAGGAAATGCGCGAAAAAGCATTAAACAATGCAGATACTATGACTGTTGGTGAATGTGCAGGCGTTACACTGGAAGAAGCAAAGAAATACGCAAGAAGTGACGGAAAAGAACTGAACATGGTCTTCCAGTTTGAACATATGGAAGCGGACTTTGATGAAAAAACAGGAAAATGGACGACCAAAAAGCTTGATCTTCGTGTCTTAAAAGAGATCCTTACCCGCTGGCAGAAAGGTCTTGAAGATATTGCATGGAACAGTCTCTACTGGGAAAATCATGACCAGCCAAGAAGCGTTTCCCGTTTCGGCAACGACAGCGACCAGTACAGAGAAATCTCTGCAAAAATGCTTGCAACATGTGTTCATATGATGCAGGGGACTCCTTATGTATATCAGGGCGAAGAACTTGGCATGACAAACTGCCCGTTTAATAAACTGGAAAACCTCCGTGACCTCGAAAGTATCAATGCTTTCCACGAATTAACAGAACAGGGCAAAATAAGCGAAGAAGACATGCTTGCAGCGATCAACTACAAAGGACGTGACAATGCAAGAACTCCAATGCAGTGGGATGACAGCGCTTACGCAGGTTTCTCCACCGCCGAACCATGGATCATGGTAAACCCGAACTATACCAAGATCAATGCCAAAGATCAGGTAAGCCGTGAGGATTCTGTATTTAAATATTATCAGAAACTGATCAGACTTCGTCATAACAGTGACCTCATTGTTTACGGTACATATGACCTTATTCTCGATGATGACAAAGATATCTATGCTTACACCCGTACTCTCGGCGATGAGAAACTGATCGTATACTGCAACTTCAGCGAGAATACACGTGAAGTAGAACTTCCGGAAGAATTCACAAACGGAAAAATTTTTATCTCCAACTACGATGACGCTGCTGTAAACGAAAAGATTACTCTCAGACCTTACGAAGCAATCGTAATCCAGAAATAATCATTACTGTCGACTTATTCTCAGTAATAATAATTCAGGTTTCTATGAAACCGCAGATAATTCCCAGATTACTGCGGTTTCTGTGAAATAAATTTTCTCATATACTAAAAAAGAAAGTTGCTGCAAAACAGATGAACATCTATGATACAGCAACTTTCTTTTATTTCAATTTCTATTCTTCACTCTCATATTTTTATTTTTTTCTCTCATATTTCACAAACTGATATTCCAGGTCAAAATATGTCTGTTCATCACTCTCCCCGGTGATCTCCCATTCGTCATCTTCATCCAGATTCGGGAAATGGCTGTCTGCTTCGTAAGCGAAATCAATCTTTGTTACGTGAGCTACATCGCAGTATGGAAGCATCTGCGCATAAATGCTGTCGCCGCCGATACAGTAGACATCTTCTGTCGGATATTTCTTTACTTCTTCGAGTGCTTCTTCGATACTGTGCACTACAGTGGCACCTTTTGCATCGTAATCTTTATTCTTTGTAATAACAATGTTTACTCTGTTTTTCAGTGGAAGTCCGTTTGGAAAACTTTCCAGCGTTTTTCTTCCCATTACTACTACTTTTCCGCTTGTTTCTTCACGGAACATCTTCATATCTGCCGGGATGCTTACAAGAAGCTTATTGTCCTTGCCGATTCCCCAGTTTTTGTCTGCTGCTACGATAATATTCATTATGAATCTTCCTCTCCTAGTTAATTTTGTCTTTTTCAGTATTTATTAATCAAATATCAGCTATCTGCTTTGATTAGATAGCCACCGGAATATTCTTAATCTGCGGCCATGTCTCATAGTTCTCTACGATCAGATCGTCTGTTGTAAACTGATAGAAGTCTTTCACTTCCGGATTCAGCTTCACAACCGGTGCCGGATATGGTTTTCTCTTGATCATCTCTTTTACTACCGGAATATGTCGGTCATAAATATGGCAGTCTGCAACTACATGAAGCAGCTCTCCCGCTTCCATATCACATACCTGCGCGATCATCATAAGCAGGATCGCATACTGGCAGACATTCCAGTTATTTGCTGTAAGAATGTCCTGTGAACGCTGATTCAGGATTGCATTTAATGTCAGTTTCTCATTTCCCGGCGTCTGCGTTACATTGAATGTCATAGAATATGCACACGGATACAGGTTCATCTCATGAAGATCCTGATGTACATAAATATTTGTCATGATCCTGCGGCTGAATGGGTTATTTTTCAGATCATAGATCACTCTGTCTACCTGATCCATCATGCCCTCTTTGTACTGATGCTTCACACCAAGCTGATATCCATAAGCCTTGCCAATTGAACCATTTTCATCCGCCCAGCTATCCCAGATATGGCTGTTCAGGTCATGAATATTATTGGACTTTTTCTGCCAGATCCAGAGAATTTCATCCATCGCACTCTTTAACGCAGTACGTCTCAACGTCATAGCCGGAAATTCTTTTCTCAGATCATATCTGTTTACTACGCCAAATTTCTTGATCGTATACGCCGGAGTTCCATCCTCCCATACAGGACGGACTTTCTCTCCTTCCGTACTTGTTCCATTGTCCAGGATATCCTGGCACATTTTTATAAACACATCATCTGCGTAACTCATACTATCTACACTCCCATTTTTTATTTTCCCATAACGATCCATCTCTTTTTCAATTCAACCGCTAAATCGTTACATGTTCTCTTCATTCTCACATTTCACTGCATTATAACATGTCTGTCTGTCGTTCTCAACTGTATTGTCCTCAATCACTCATGCAACAACCATAGCTTCCGCTCCAGACACCTGAATTCTACCCGCGTAACATCTCCGCAGTACTCCCCATCTGCATGAAGTACCATCGGCTTATCCAATACCACACGGAATCCTTTTTCATCACGAATGTTAAAGCCCTTGATTCCTTCCTGTTTCGCTGCCACCAGAAGTGGAAGCAGGAAAAAAGTTCTCCATTTCGCTATACCTGCCGCACTGCTCAAGGACAGCAGACCATCCTGCGGAGATGCATCCGGTGCCATTGGAACACCGCCGCCTTCTGCCGGTAAATTCATGGATGCGGCAAAGATCATCTTCGGCAGAATGTATCCGCCATGTTCTGTGATCACTTTTGCATTGGCAGTCTCCATAGTAAAAAGAGACTGCACAGTTAATGCAAGATATGTAAGTTTTCCCAGATGGAAACGATTTAAAACCTGTTTCAGTCTGGAAGTAAGAGCTTTCTTGCATACCAGAGCATCCAAACCAAGCCCCGCACTGATGCCAAAGATTCTTGGATTCTTACATCCTTCCCAGCTTACCTGTCCAAGGTCAATCCGGCGAAGTTCTTCCCCTCGCTGATCCTTTCGGATGCAGGCACAGATTTGTCTTAAACTCTCCTTCGGTGTTTTCGGAAGATTCAGATTTCTTCCAAAATCATTTCCTGAACCAGTAGGGATCACACCGAGACGCACTCTGTCAAAATCTTTAATACCGTTCAGAACCTCATTGATCGTCCCGTCTCCGCCAACTACCAGCAGATAGATAGGATCCGTACCCTTCATTGTAGAAATCTTTTCCGCCAGTTTCGTTGCATGTCCCCGATATCTTGTCGTATGCGCCACATATTTTATTTTATATCCTCTGAGCAGACGCTGTGTCTCATTCCATACTCTGTGAGCCTGTCCGGTTCCTGCTCCGTTATTTACAATAATCTGTATTCTTCTCATTTTTCCTCACTGCCATGCATGTATTTTTGATTACCGTTCACTCCATGCTAGTAACTGTTTCGTCCAAAACTTCAATACCTATACTATACAATATTTGCCGCCTGTGCACAAGAAATAGTTCTCATGTTCCTAATCGTTTATCCTGTTCTTGTTACTGTTCTCTTCCTTTTCACTAACAAGTCAAAATAATACACAAATTCGTCAAAATATTGGAAGCATTTTTCTTAAAAAGTATTTATTATGTAGATAGAGTGTGCTGTAGCACATCTGCACACACAGGATCAATATTGCTTTATACAAACAAAAAATATACAAAAATAAATCATTCAGGAGGTTTTACAATGGAAAAAAGATGGTGGAAAGAAAGCGTCGTATATCAGATTTATCCTCGCAGTTTCTGCGACAGCAACGGAGATGGTATCGGTGATCTGAATGGTATTACAAGTAAATTTGACTACTTAAAAGAACTCGGCATTGATGTCATCTGGCTCTCTCCGGTTTACAAATCACCTAACGATGATAACGGATATGACATCAGCGATTATCAGGCGATCATGGATGAATTCGGAACTATGGAAGACTTCGACCGTATGCTCGCAGCAGCTCATGAAAGAGGCATCAAGATTATGATGGACCTCGTTGTAAACCATACTTCTGACGAGCACAAATGGTTCATCGAAAGCCGTAAATCCACAGATAACCCATACAGAGATTACTACATCTGGCGTCCTGCAAAAGAAGACGGCAGCCTTCCGAATAACTGGGGTTCCTGTTTCTCCGGTCCTGCATGGGAATATGATAAGACAACAGATATGTACTTCCTTCACCTGTTCTCCAAGAAACAGCCAGACCTGAACTGGGACAATCCTGTTGTACGTCAGGAAGTTTTTGACATGATGAACTGGTGGCTTGACAAAGGAATCGACGGATTCCGTATGGATGTTATCAGCCTTATCTCCAAAAGACCAGGTCTTCCGGATGGTACATTAGGTCTTAACGGATATGCAACTTTTGATATCGCTGCAAATGGTCCTCATGTACACGAATATCTTCAGGAAATGCGCCAGAAAGCATTAAATAATGCAGATACCATAACAGTAGGCGAATGCGCCGGTGTCACACTGGAAGAAGCAAAAAAATATGCAAGAAGTGACGAAAAAGAGCTGAATATGGTATTCCAGTTTGAACATATGGATGTTGACGGCGATGAAAAAGCCGGCAAATGGACAACCAAAAAAATGGATCTTCGCGACATGAAGAAAATTCTTACCCGTTGGCAGAAAGGTCTTCAGGACGTTGCATGGAACAGCCTTTACTGGGAGAATCACGACCAGCCAAGAAGCGTTTCCCGTTTCGGTAATGACAGCGATGAATACAGAGAAATCTCTGCAAAAATGCTTGCAACATGCCTTCATATGATGCAAGGTACCCCATACGTATATCAGGGTGAAGAACTTGGTATGACAAACTGCCCGTTTAATACTCTGGAAAACTTCCGTGACCTTGAGAGCATCAATGCTTTCCACGAATTAACAGAACAGGGCAAGAAGACTGAAGAAGAAATGCTCGCAGCCATCAGCTACAAGGGTCGTGACAATGCAAGAACTCCAATGCAGTGGGACGACAGTGCTTACGCAGGATTCTCCACAGCAGAACCATGGATCATGGTAAACCCGAACTACACCAAGATCAACGCCAAAGATCAGGTAAGCCGTGAAGATTCTGTATTTAAATATTACCAGAAACTGATCAAGCTTCGCCACGAAAGTGACCTGATCGTTTATGGTACTTATGATCTGATCCTTGATGATGATAAAGATATCTATGCCTACACCCGTACACTTGAGGATGAGAAACTGGTCGTATACTGCAACTTCAGCGCAAACACCCGTGAAGTAGAAGTTCCTGCAGAATTCACAGACGGAAAGATTCTTATTTCCAACTACACAGATGCAAAAGCAGACAAAAAGATCACTCTCAGACCGTATGAGGCTGTTGTAATCCAGAAATAATAAATGTTTCATATGAGCTTGCAGCTGTTTTCTGACAGTTATGAACTCTGATGAAATATATTTTCTCTTATACATCACAGGGCTATTGTTGATATTTCAGCAATAGTCCTGTTTTTTCATTTTGCTTATGAGCAACCGTGACAATTTTTATTTATTTATCCAAACTTATTTTGTGCAATACTTGCGTTTTTACATGTCAAGGTGCTAAAATATCTATAGATTTTAACCGATAAACTGCAAAGCAGTTATTCGATTATGAGCAAGTAGCAAAGCAGATGATTTTATCCGCTTGACATAAATTTGCAGATTGCCGCACTGCCGTGCAGTTTCGCAATCCTGACATTTACATTTTTTTATGCATCGAGGTGTTTTTACATGATCACAATTAAAGAAATGGCGGAGATGCTGGGAATCAGTACCACAACAGTATCCAACGTCATTAACGGAAAAACCAGCGAAGTCTCTCAGAAAACTGCTGAAAAAGTCCAGAAACTTCTGGATGAATATGACTATGTACCAAATATGAATGCCAAGAATCTGGCTCAGAATCATTCCAGACTGATCGGTATTGTATTTAAAGGACGTAAAGATAAATATGAGAATATCTTTGCGGATCCGTTTCATGGAGAACTGATCGGTGCTCTGGAAAAAGCGATCCGTGAACACGGATATTATATGATGGTCTACACTTCCGAAGATATCAATGAAATCGTACGAAATGTGGTAAGCTGGAATACCGAAGGGCTGATCCTGATCGGCATGCTCCACGATGATTATCTCCGGATCAAAAGCAAATATAAGAAACCGATCGTTCTTATCGACAGCTACACACCGAAAAATATTGCCAAATATGTAAATATCGGACTTGATGATGAACAGGGCAGCTATCTTATGACCAAATATCTGCTGGAATGTGGCCACAGGAAGATTGCTTTCCTCGCCGATAATATGGAAGGTGTTGACTATGTCCGCTATACAGGCCACCAGCGTGCACTTCAGGAATATAATATAGATGTGGATCTGGATAATCTGATCGTGATCCGTCCTTCCAAATACGAGCGTCAGGGAAGTATGGAGGAGATTTATGCGGTTGCACACAAGTTTACAGCATTCATGTGCTGCTCAGACTATTATGCCGTCACCCTGATGAACTATCTCCGTAAACGAGGCATACGTTTTCCGGAAGATCTGTCTATCACCGGATTTGACGATAACCTCTATGCTCAGGTAGCTTATCCACCGCTGACAACGATCAAACAGGATATCTCCCAGCGTGGAACCATGGCTGCAGAATATCTGATCCGCATGATCGATGGCTGGACACCTAAGCCAACCAATATTTCACTCCCGGTCAAACTTGTAGTCCGCGACAGTGTGAAGATTCTTAATAAACCAGACAGTCCGGATTGATTTTATCAACATTACAGCACAATCTCATCATATACATAGACCAAAATGAAAAAGAACGAATGCTCCAGGGTGCTTATATATCCTCAGGATTTTCGTTCTTTTATATATATGACGCTGTTATATATGACACTGTTTATGTCAATAAATATTTCAGATGCAAAAATTGGAGAGCACAGATTATTCCATGCTCTCCAATTTCATTTTCATGAACAACTTTTTACTTGTATGTCCCGGAATTTTGGCATTTTATACCAAAACATCTCCTGGAATAGCGAACTGCTAAATAACTACTACATTTCAATTACAAGGAACTGATATCCCTTCAGTTCAATTTTCTTTCCATCCATAGCTACATCATCGTAGTTGTTGATCAGAACTTTCTTGCACTCTCCTGCCAGCTCGATTGTCTGTGGCTCTTTCTGATAATTACCTACTACAAGAAGTGTCTTGTCACCTTTACGATAGTAGGCCATCAGATTATGTACATCTTCCCATACCGGTTCCAGAGCGCCATATACAACTGTCCCTTTGTATTCCGGACTCTTACGCAGAGCAATCAGTTTCTTGTAAAAGCTTCTTACAGAGTTCGGATCATTGATCTGACTCTCAGCGTTGATCTTTGTGTAGTTTGCATTTACTCCAAGCCAAGGTGTACCTGTTGTAAATCCTGCATTTTCTTTGTCATTCCACTGCATTGGAGTTCTGGCATTATCACGGCTGAATCTGGAGATAACTTTCAGCGCTTCCTCTTCAGAATATCCTGCATCCAGAGCTACTTTGTACTCATCTAATGTGGAAATATCATCTACCTGGTCAATAGATTCAAATTTCACATTCTCCATACCAAGTTCCTGTCCCTGATAGATAAATGGAAGTCCACGGAGCATAAAGTTCAGACCGCCAAGCATCTTCTTACTTGCATCACAGCAGTCGCCTTCCGGAATATATCTGCTGACACCACGAGGCTCATCATGATTCTCGATAATATTGGAAACAAATCCGATATCACCAATCTTTCTCTGAGTTGTGAAGCAGCATTCTTTGTATGCATCTGGTGTGATCTGTTTGCAGTCATACCAGCCTTTGTCAGATGCGCCCCAGATTGTCTCTTCAAAATCAAACATACTGGAGAAATATCCATTGTCGCCGATGAAATCCGGAATCTCTTCATCCTTCTCATCGAACACTTCACCAACGGAGAATGCATCGTATTTCTTAAATGTACGGTCTCTCATCTCGCCAAGGAACTCACCGATTCCTTTTGCTTCTTTCAACATCTTCTTAATACTGCACAGTCCGTCTTCACGGTCTACTTCGTAATCATGCATCGGAAGTGCTTTCTTAATATTGATGATCGCATCAATACGGAATCCGCCAAGACCTTTGTCCAGCCACCAGTTAATATTCTTATATACTTCTTCTCTTACTTCCGGGTTCTCCCAGTTCAGGTCTGGCTGTTTCTTGTGGAATACATGCAGATACTGTTTGTTTGTTCCAGGAAGGTCTTCCCATACAGGTCCGCCGAAGTAAGAACGCCAGTTAGTCGGAAGTTCTCCTTCTTTCTTGTCACGCAGATAGAAAAAGTTGCCGTATTTTCCATCCGGATCCTCGCATGCTTTCTTGAACCATTCATGTTCATCAGAGCAATGGTTAACAACAAGGTCCATCAGAATGTACATATCTCTCTTCTTCGCTTCAGCGATCAGTTCATCCATGTCTGCCATGGTTCCGAAGCGCGGATCAATGTCATAATAATCAGAGATATCGTATCCCTGGTCTGCTAACGGAGAACGATAACAAGGAGAAAGCCAGATAATATCAACTCCGAGATCTTTCAGATAGTCAAGTTTCTCAATAACACCTCTCAGGTCTCCAATTCCGTCACCGTTGGTATCATAAAAACTCTTCGGATAAATCTGATAAGCAACCTTTTCATTCCACCATTTCTTTACCATTGTAAAAATCCTCCTGTGTTTTTTATTTTTTGATTTATTAACCAGCGCTGCTGTTTGCTTCTTCCCCGGCATCATACCCTCTTACCTTTAGCGCCTAAGGTCTCTTTTTCATTTGAATACAATTATACCAAATTTCAAGTCCCCTGTCTTATATTTTTTTGATAAAAAAATACGAAATTTTGACTTTTATATTACCAATATCCTGTTGCAGGATATCTCTCCGCAAAATAAAAATCAGATAAGTAAACTTTTATTCTCTCATCCAAGCTTACTTATCTGATCCTTATTTACTGTGTTTCTTTCAATGAATGCCTGCGGTACTGCAACGGCGTTGTCGATGTATACTTTCGAAATTCTCTCAGGAAATTTCCCAGATTATTATACCCACATTCCAGACAAATCTCCGTAACCGTCAAATCTGATTCCTTCAGATAGTGAATTGCTTTCTTGATTCTGTATTCGTTCACATATTCCATAGTGGAACGCCCAATGACCTTCTTAAAAAATCTGCAGAAATACTGTTCATTCATTCCAATCAGCCCTGCCAGATCCCGAATATAAATTTTTTCCTTATAGTTCTCCTGAATATAAGTCAGCGTTGTTTTGATCGTCTCAATCCTTCGGTCATGGTTTTTCTCCGTCACCTCAAACAAATTATTTGCTGATAATACCGCCAGGATCCGAAGCAGTGCAGACTTGATAAACAACTGGCGTGTAATATCATCCGTAACCGCTTCACCGTCATAATAATCTCCCCTGTAAGGATCTCCTGAAAATGCATTCTGAATTTCTTCATATGCAGTTCGCACCTGATCAAATGCCGGAGTATCCTTTCTCAGGCATCTTGGGAACTGGATGCTTCCATTCTGAACCGGCTGGATCAGATTCGTCTGGATCTGATCCAGTGAATAAGAAGAATTCAGCATATCCATATGAAATACTACTGCATTCTCCACACAGCCCCCATTTTTTTCAACATAAATGCTGTGCAATTCTCCAGGATTAATAAAGTAAAAACATTCCTCTGAAATATGAAAACGTTCCATATTTATTTCCAGACAAAACTCTCCACCCGAGAAATAAAGAAGTTCCACCTCTTCATGCCAGTGATGCTTCACCATATTTCCTTTTATTCTGGCTCCCGTCTGATAAAATGCGCAGGGAAAATTCTGTGTACCATGAACGCGGATTTCCTTTAAAGTTGATGGCTGTTGATTCTGCATGAAAAATGAGCCTCCTGTTATCTTTCCTTAGCAGATACCTCTGGCATCTGCTCTTTTTTATTTATCAATTTTCTGTACATCCATGTTCTTTGGAAGGATACAGCTTAAGATAACCGCTACTACGAATACTACAGCTACTACGTTGCTTGCAAACACCGATTTTACCAGATCCGGGAAGATATCCCATATTCCGCTCTCGCTTGCTGTAGTGAATCCAATTCCAATAGAAAGGGACAGGGAAATGATCACAACGTTACGATGTGAAAATCCACAGTCTGCGATCATCTGAACACCTGATGTCAGGATTGTACCAAACATCATGATCGTACATCCGCCCAGAACTGCGTCCGGCATGGATGCAAAGAAGTTACCGATCGGAGGAAGCAGACCTGCAAGGATCATACATACTGCACCAGTCATGATTGTAAAACGGTTTACAACCTTTGTCATGGCAACCAGACCAACATTCTGTGAGAATGAAGTTACAGGCGGACATCCAAATAATGCTGAGAATGTAGATGCATATCCATCGCAGGCAAGAGATCCTGAAATCTCCTCTCCTGTGATCTTTCTGTCCAGTCCACCGGCAACCAGTGCCGAAGTATCACCAATCGTCTCTGCTGCTGATACCAAAAAGATAATGCATACAGAAAGAATCGCACCCGGATGAAATTCCGGTTTAAACGGCATAAAATGCGGAAGAGAAAATATACCGCCAGACATAATCATGCTGAGATCAACTTTTCCCATAAATATTGCAATTATGTATCCAACAATCATACCTACAAGTACAGAAAGCTGTTTCAGATATCCTTTCGCAAGGATATTCCAGAGCAGACATACTACCAGTGTGATTGTTCCAAGGATCAGGTTCTGTGCTGATCCAAAATCATCATTATATCCACCGCCAAAAGATCTGGCACCTACTGTAAATAATGAAAAACCAATGGCTGTAACTACAGAAGCTGCAACTACCGGAGTGATGATCTTACGCCAGTATTTTGCAAGAAGTCCTAACGTTCCCTCCATAATACCGCCGACTAAAACCGCACCAATTACCGAGGGATACCCATAATCTGCCGCAACCGTACACAATACTGTTACAAAAGTAAAACTCACACCCATGACTACCGGAAGTTTTGATCCGATTTTCCAGACAGGATACAGCTGGATCAGGGTTGCAATTCCTGCTACAAACATAGCATTCTGAAGAAGAAGAGCAATCTGCGCCTGAGTCAGAGACGGCTGAGCTGCCGCTGCGATCATAGTGATCGGCGCAAGATTTCCAACAAACATCGCCAGAATATGCTGCAGTCCAAAAGGAATCGCTTTCGCAACAGGTACCCTCCCATCCAGTTGGTAAATGTTGCTGATACTGCATTCTTTGTTCTCCAAGAGAACCTCCTTTCCGAACAGTCTTCTCTCATTCGTTATCCAATTGTCCGAACTGTTCTCTCGCTGTCCCTATCTGTTATATTTTTCAGAATTGAACGAATATAAAGAATAGCAAGACAACTCATATGTTATCTTTTTATTATAAGTCTCCGGACAAAATTACGCAACTTGTTTGTATACCAAAAAATATTTGTAAAAATATCCAATATCACAAAAAGCACCTGGCAATTGGTGCCGGATGCTTTTTATCTTTATTTATAATAAGTGTTTATACAGTTTTGTGCCTGTTCAAAGAAACTGTCCTCTTCACATTGTCCGAGCACATATTCCTGAAACAGTGTTCCCATCTCCGAAATAGCTTCTATCGAGTTCTCACATAGAGGACGGGCATTCAGTGTATACTCTTTCAGATATTCACGTACCATATCAATTTCTTCCAGATCAATGTCTTCATTCTCGATCACATCCAATCTGGCCGGATAGCTCTTCATCAGCTTCGCATAATCTGTACTGCCCTCATAACTGGCAGCATACTGTAGAAATTTCACAGCTGCCTCCTTATGTTCAGAAGCATTATTCAGCACATACTGCCATGCTGCAATATTCGTTGCTTTTTCCTGAAACTGCGGAAGAGGTGCCATATGGATTTTATTTTTACCATACACCTTTGCATCACGGAACGTACTCAGCGAACCTGTATACATAAAAATGCATCCGTATTTTCCTCTGATGAATTTCTCTTCCATCTGTTCATACTGATCTACCAGTTGCGTCGGAGAAGTAATCCGGTCTTCCAGCATATTCTTCATAAATCGGGCTGCCTGTCTGGTTTCAGAGTTCGACCAGTCAAAGTAATCTCCGCTCCAAAGATTCACAAACTGTACAATACTGTTATATGCATAAGTATCCTCCCATGCATCTCCGTATGCAAACTGATCCTGCCCCTGTAAGCTTTCCCTCAGTGTATAAAAATCATTGATATCTTTCACTTCATCCAGTCCAGCCTGATCCAGAAGTTCCTGATTCACCCAGAATATCATTACATCCATCAGAAAAGGAACTGAATAAATATGACCATCTGCCTCGCAGATACTCTCCAGATATTTCTGTGGAAATCCCTTCCGCGTTTCTTCTGTCATAACAGTTTCCTCCAACGGAACCAGATACCCCTTATATTTAAACTCAGATATCATCTCATCATTGACAGATATCAGATCTACAGTTTTATCTCCAGATGCCAGCGTTGTCGATATTTTTGCCTGCCTGTTGTCTGCATTATCCGGGCATTTTTCCACAGTAATCTCCATATTCAGTTTCTCTTCTGCCTGTTTTATAAACTCCTGAAAGCCTTTCTTCTCCGCGTCAATATGAAGGATTGTCAGCTTCTGCTTCTCTTCCCCCGTAGAAGGTAAAGGGAGTTTTGAATCGCTCCCCATACTTCCGCACCCTGAAATCAGCACACAGGCTGCAGTTATAAAACTCAAAATACCCTTTTTCAAACAGTTTCACCTCTGTTTTATCTTGGCCATCTGTCTTCCTTTGGCATTAATGGTGCGAATGGTGCATGTGGATGTGTCTGGTACCAGTACGCAACACTTGCCACATCATCCTGACGCTCAAATAATCCCCTGTATCCAACACCTATCTGCTGAATCGTCACGCGCAGATCTTCATCAAAGCAGATCGGATCCTGGATGTGCCAGCGGTAGAAGCCTCTCATTGGAGGGCAGTCATCATTATGATAAAAGTTGTGGATCAGTTCATCATGAGCAGAATAATATGGATAACCCAGATACGGTGTATTGTAATTCTGTTCTACTGTCTTGCCGTCTACCTGCTTTGCGAAACTCCAGGAACCTCCAAAATAGTCTTCGGAGCCGGTTCCGCAAATTGTCGGATATTCATCGTCTCCGTCAATGTAGAACTTCACTTCGCCCTCTCCCCACCAATAACGTTCCAGTGTTGTCAATGCAATATAAGTTCCCACATAATGTCCTTTACCTTTTACGCCATCAAGGATTGTGTAATCTTTCTGTTTTTCTGTCAGACGCTCCCGTCGCCACTGTGCATGGAAATAAGTGATATCTTCCGGAAGTTCATCATACAGACAGTAATCTACCTGATAGAAGAATGCCGGAATCTTGTTTGCATGCTGATTTTCCAGAGTGATCTTTGCTTTCTTTTTAAACGGCATCGGAAAATAGCAGTTAAATCCTCTGCTTGGTACCACTGCCATCGGTACAGAATTTACGATGCATTCTCTGCCAAATCCACAGCAGAAGAAATCTCCAAGCGGGCTTTCTACTGATGGATATTCTTCATCATCCCAGTACATGCGGATAACCAGATCTCTTAATACAAAACAGTCTGCATCTGTTGTTTTATTATCCACTGTAATCCAGATATGATTGATTTCTCCCGGACCTTCCACCTCTGCCAGAGTTACAGTTGCTCCCGGTTCAATATTTCTTAGGCAAGGGCTTCCTTTTCTGGATGGTCCAAGATGGCTTGCTGCCATTCCACCCTTTCCCTTCTCTCCATGAGGATTCTCTGCATTGATCGCACGGCTTCTGCCATGCTTTGCCAGTGCAATACCGCCAAGTCCACCTTTAAATGACTGATACATAGTTTTACCTCCTGATATCTTAATTATGCCTTTACTCCACCTGCCATTATACCATCCATGATCTGTTTCTCAAATACTGCGACAAAGATAATGATCGGCAGAAGAATGATCCATCCCATTGCACTTACCAGATCCCACGGAACACCATACATGTTGTCACGTAATGGAAGCTGTACGATTGCTACGGAAAGAACCTGAATACCATTAGAATAGAACAACGGGGTAAAGAAGTTGTTCAGACAGGTAATAAAGTTAATGATACATACAGTTGCGATCGCCGGTTTCATCAACGGAAGTACGATAGTGAAAAGTCTCTGTGAGAAAGTTGCACCGTCAATAGCAGCTGCCTCTTCCAGTGAAATCGGTATCTCTCCTACAAAGTTTCTCAGGATCAGAACCGTAAAAGGAATAACTGTGCTGATATATAAGAGAATCAGGCCAGGATATGTATCGTATAATTTTACTTTCTGCATAAATTCATACAGTGGTCTTGCTGTAACTACTTCTGGGATCAGCATGGTAGCGATCACAAATGCAAACGCAATGTTGATTCCTTTTGTGCTGAAACGTGAAAATCCATAAGCTGCCATTGCGCAGAGCACAGTGCTGATCACCAGTGTCAGACCTACGATCAGTACAGTATTTCCTACTTTTGACATCAGTCCTACATTCTCGATCAGAAACTTGTAGCTTTCCAGTGTCGGATGATCTGGCAGATAGTCGATCGGTGTTTTAAATAATTCTCCCGGCGGTGTGATCGAGGAAATAAAAATCCAGTATACAGGAAACAGGATAATGAAAGAAACGATTGCGAAGAGCCCCCATCTTCCACCTGTTACCAAACCATGATATATGTTATATTTTCTTGTATTCTTCATGGTATTTCCTCCTAGTTGTCAATCTTATTCATAACACGGATGTTCAGCCAGCTGAAGATTGCCATTACGATAAACAGCAACATTGCCAGAGCCGAAGCATAACCAACATTCAGGTTCGTAAACGCTTCTGTTGTAATTCTGTATGCAATCAGCGCTGTATCCTCTCCAGGACCGCCTGATGTCATAGAGTATACAAGGTCAAAGGTTGTCAGTCTCCACAGTGTAAACGGAATACATAAAGTCAGGACATTCTTCATGATCAGCGGTAATGTAATTCTGAAGAAACACTGTACTCCGTTTGCTCCATCCACTTTTGCAGCTTCATAAATATCACCGGAAATAAACTGAAGTCCGGATAATACCAGAATGGCAAAGAACGGAAGGTCTTTCCATAAGTCCATAGCAATTACAGCACCTCTCGCAGATCCTGTATTAATGAGCCAGCTGTTCTGATATCCATGAACAAACCATCTGATAAAGTCATTGATCAGACCATAATCATTATTAAATGCCCATTTTGCAGCCATGCCTGCCACAACTGCCGGCATCGCCCATGGGATCAGTACAATTGTACGAAGAAAGCGACGTCCCTTAAATTTCATATTTAATATCAGTGCAAGACATACACCTAATATTACATGCAATACCATAGATACAACTACAAAAATAACCGTAAAACGTATGGATGTGATTACCTTTGGATCTGAAAAAACTTTCAGATAATTCTTGAATCCACAGAATTCATCCACTCCTGCCAGAATTCTGATGTCAAAGAAACTGTTTTTGACAGTCATCAAAATAGGATACAATGTTGTGAATCCACGAATGATAACTACCGGAAGAACCAGCAGCCATGGAATCCATTTCATTGATTTTTTACTGATCGTCACAGGGACTCCCTCCTTCATATCTTCAAGCACAGACGTAAAGCAGATTGTTCTTGTTCTGCTTTACGTCTTTATTTTTATGTCTCAGTTTTAAGTGTCTGTATTCTGATTTTACTGATATGTCTCAACTAATTCCTGTGCTTTCTCACAGAATTCATCTACAGTAATCTCATCTTTCATACAGGACTGGAAGATTGTTCCCATATCGCTGATAAATTCCATTGTCTGTGCAACCATCGGACGTCCCTGTACGTTGCATTCATTTGCATACTGGCTATACATTTCTTTTGCAGGGTCTGTATCCGGAACAACTTTCTCAGCAACATCTTTTCTTGCAGGATATCTGTCAAATGCTTTATAAGAAGCTTCCATTCCACCTTCATCTGCCATGTACTGCAGGAATTTGATTGCTGCATCTTTGTTCTTGGATGCACTGTTAAGTACATAACTCCAGGAGTCTGTAAAGATTGCTCTCTCACCGTTTCCACTGAAATCAGGTACCATTGCCATATGAATCTTGTCATCTCCAAGCATATCTGCATTTGCGTAGTCGGTTCCTAAGCCCCACATAAACCAGCATCCATATTTACCATCGTTTGCTTTTGGATTCATCTGCTCGTATTTATCTGCAATCTGGTCGATCGGTGTTTCATTGTTAGCTACCAGGTCATGCAGGAACTGAATTGCTTCTTTGTTTTCTTCCTTTGTCCAGTCGAAATAGTCGCCACCAAACATATTTACAAACTGTGCAATTTCATTGAATACATACGTTTTTTCCCAGGATCCGCCATATCCATATCGTCCGTCTTTTGATACAGCTTCCATATATTTCATGAAATCTTCTTTTGTATCAATAGACTCAATTCCTACTTCATCCATAATTTCCTGATTTACCCAGAAAGCAAGATATCCTGAATATCCCGGAACTCCTATAATATTTCCGTCTTTGTCAGTGATCATATCTTCGATATATCCCTGTGCAAACTGATCAACAATATCATCTGTCATAACTGTGTCATTCAAGCCATCCAACCATCCGGAATTTTTGAATGCAGCACTCATTTCATCGTTGATTTCGATAACATCTACAGAAGAATCTGCTGTTGAAAGAATAGTAGTAATCTTCTGCTGACGTGTATCGGAATCTGTCGGAGCTGCAACAACGTTGATATTTAATCCTGTTGCCTCTTCTACATTTGCAAGCCAGTCATCGAAGTCCGGATCTGTAGTATTGATACTGTATAAAGTAAGGTCATATTTCTCTTCTGCGGATACACTTACAACATTTCCCATCATTCCTGCTACCATTGTTGCAGCTAATACTGCACTGATCACTTTTTTCTTCATATCTTCTCCTTTTCTGAACAGCTTTCACGTTTTTTTCTGTTCTGTGTTATTTGGTAACTAAAGAATAGCAAAAACCCCCTTTCGACAAAATACAATTTCTTTTGATTCATTTATATTATTTTTCGTTCTATTGTTTTTTGAATCTTAAAATTTTATAATCAACCATATCAGGGTACAGTGTACCAATACAGCCCATATCAGCGGAATGAAACAAAGATATCCTCGGCAAAATAATCCTTAAATATTTGTAAAGGAGGTTCTATGAAACTGAAATTTAAAAAAATAAATTATCATAAATGGATTCCAGCCAGATTTTCCTCATTTCAGGCCAAACTGCTGGCAGCTTTCCTGGTAGCAACACTGCTTCCATTAGTATGTGTTGCACTGGTCAGCTATCATGTTTCCTATAACCTGGCCAGAGACCGGATTACAAACTCTGCACTGATGTCTGATGAACAGCTTCTTTTTCAGCTTAACAGCCGTCTGAACCAGACCGAAAACGTAGCTGACACCATTCAGTTCCAGATGTATTCATTCGAACACGCACCCAGTAATCAGATTGATTCACTGAAAACTTTTAATTCCATGCGCAGTAATATTTCTTTATATAAGTCAACATTTGACTTCTATCATATATACATATTTCTGCGTCCAGATCAGACAGGATCTGATGAGAGCTTATATTTCTTTTCCACAGATAAACTCCTGAATTATGGAATTACAGAATCTGACCTTGATTCCATGGGGTCTTCCTCCCTGTGGCTGTTAAAGAAAAATACTTCTCTGCCGAAAGTTGTCTCCTCTCCAAAAGAGAAAGCTGACACCATTCTGTGTTTCCGTGCATTGAAGAACAAAGCCAGCGGTATTCTGGAATACGCTTACTGCATTGCACTGGACAGTGAAGAATTTTCCCAGTATCTGCAGGCAGCCTCTTCCGACAGCGCTATTTCCAGCTATATCCTGACTCCACAGGGACAGATTGCCGCACACAGCGATTCCAGTCTGAACGAAACCTGGATTTCAGATTCTGTCAAAGGCATGTTTCTCGCCAATACAAATTCCTTTTTTAAGGATAAACAGACTTATTATAACTGCCGGACTCTGGATAACGGATGGCTTCATATTACAGAAATTCCGGAAAGCTATATTCAGAATAATACTCAGGTACTGATCCAGACCCTGCTGATCACCGTGATTATTTCTCTTCCGCTGACCATCCTGATCGTGATCCTTTTCTCAAGGAAGCTCACAATCAGGATTGCCGCATTGTCCTATGCTATGGAATCCTTTCATCTCGGACACGACCCTGAGCACCTTTCCATTATTACGCTGCCGCATCCGGATGACGTCTCCAGCTATGACGAGATTGACAGACTTGGAATTACTTTTGAAGATATGCAGCATACCATCGCAAAGAATCTGAAATCCATTGTCAGTCTCTCTATTAATGAAGAACGGTTGAAATACCAGCTTCTGCAGTCCCAGATTAACCCGCATTTTCTCTACAATATCCTCGGAACGATCCGAACCTGCCAGGCACTTGGTAAGCTGGATATTGCAGACCAGATGCTGACAAATCTGACAGCTTTTTACAGGCTGACCCTGCGTAAGTCCAAAGAGCTGATCCCGATCAAAGATGAGCTTGAAATTGCCCGTCTGTATCTTGAAATGGAAAAGCTCTGTCACAAAGATAATCTCAGCTGGGAAATCAATGCAGAGGATGGCATAGAAAACTTTATGATCTGCAAATTTACATTGCAGCCATTTCTTGAAAACTCTATCCTGCACGGTCTCTCTGCGGATACACCGGAAGTTTTTATTTCTATTCAGGTGCTCTACGGTGATGATACCGTGGTGATCGCCATTGAAGACAACGGTGCCGGAATGTCTCCGGAAACTCTGGAACAGCTCCGTCATGCCATAGACCACAAGATCATCAATTACGAAAAACATTTTGGAATTTCCAATGTAAGTGCCCGTATTTCCAACCCACTGTACGGAAACGGATCTGTCCGCATCGACAGTCACCCGGGAAATGGTACTTACGTCACGATTGAATTTCAGCAAATGGAGGACACAGATGAAGAAAATAATGATCGTAGATGACAACTATCTGTCTGCAGAAGGAATTGAGAAAAATATTGACTGGGAGGCGCTGAACGCGGAGATCGTACATGTCTGTTATAATGGAACTTCTGCCATTGAAGCTATGAAAAAAGAATCCGTAGACCTGATCATCTCTGATATTGAGATGCCGGATCTGGACGGAATTTCCATGAGCCGCCAGGCACTTAACATCAACCCTATGGTAAAAATCATCCTGATCAGTGCCTATGATAAATTTGAATATGCAAGACGCGCCCTGCTTTTGGGCGCACTGGATTATATCGAGAAGCCAATCGACTATGCTTACCTGATCCAGAAAGTAAAGAATGCCTTTGCCCTGATGGAACGTGAGCAGAAGAATCTCCAGCTTCTGAAACAGAGCCGTCCTCTGCTCATTGAGAAATTCTTCCGTGATATCACCCATCGTCCCAGACAGGAAGCCTCATATCGTCTGAAACCTTATCTGAAATATCTGAATCTGGCACTGGATTATGATTTCTATAATGTGGTAATTCTGGAATTGGAGAATGCTCAGAATCTGAAAGATTCTTACGGCATTGAAAAATTTCAGATGGAACTTCTGAATCTCCGCGACCTGATTACAGAACAAGGAACAGAATTAAATTATATTTATCCACTGCAGGATATCGACGGATATCTATGCATCATCGGCCACAGCGGATGCCAGTCCGGAAATTTCCGCCAGCTTACTTATAAGATCATTTCATCTGTCGTAGATGTCTGCCATGCTCAGGGTCTGGCACTGAATGCCGGAATTGGCAGTATTGTGCAGGATCTCTGGGAACTGAACCGCTCCTACGAAAGTGCAGTCCATGCTCTGGAATACCGTTTCTTCTTTCCTCATCAGAACGTATTTGACGGTCGTGAAGCTCTCGGTCACGATCTGTCCGCTACTGATTTTTCTGATTCCAAGGAAGAAGAGCTGATCCGCCTGCTATGTAAAAAGGATGTCTCTGCTATTGACTCCTGGTTTCAGGATTTCTCCAAATGGCTTACAGAAAACTTCCGAACCAAAAGTTTTGCATTTATCCAGGTTTACTCTCTGCTTGGACGAATCTTGAAATTCTTTTACGAGCTGAATCTTGACACACACGATCTGGAGATCAAAATCCTCTATGTATATAATCATCTGGAAGAGTTTCACACAACAGAAGAATTATGTCACTGGCTCAATGATTTCTGTCATCTTCTTTGTCAGAAACTGGACTCTTCTTTGAATGACTACCATCAGAAACTTTGTGAATCTGTAATCTCATTTATAAACGCAAATTACGCCAGCAATACACTTTGTCTAAATGATATTGCCGGCGAAGCCAATGTAAGTCCTGCCTATCTCAGCGCTTTATTTAAGAAAAAACAGGGACTCAGTATCAGCGATTATATCACAACTCAGAGAATACATGCCGCCTGTCGCTATCTCACAGCAACCAATATGACATTAAAAGAGATCAGCATGAAATGTGGATACGCCAACCAGTATTATTTCAGTACAAGCTTTAAGAAAAAGATGGGCATTACCCCTTCTGCCTACAGAGAATCAAACGTAACAAACTGAGTTTTCACTTGAGTTTCCGTCCTCTCACCTGTATAATAGAACAGATAGTGGTTGTTATATCCTTATATGAGTGCGCAGTCGGTTACCTCTGACATTTTCACATCTGTCTGCGGAATTTCAGCATGTGAAGGGAACAATAACCAATTATACTTACTATAAGGAGATTCCAAATGGAAACATCTGAAAAAACAGCACTTCTTGTAATCAGCTTTGGTACAAGTTATGAAGAAACCCGAAAGAAAACAATCGAACAGATAGAAAAAGATCTGCATGACGCTTATCCTGAATGTCCATTATACCGCGCATGGACCAGCCCGCGTATCCGTGCCAAATTACTGAAGCGCGACGGAATTCATATAATGAACATTGAGGAAGCAATGACTCAGATCAGCAAAGACGGATTCCGAAATGTAGTAGTACAGCCAACTTATGTGATCACAGGTTTTGAAAGTGATGCCATGAAGCAGAAAGTTCTTACATTTAAGAATGATTTTGATTCTATCATCGTCTGTGATTCACTGATGGTCACAGAACAGGATAAAAAAGAAGTCTGTCAGTCTGTTGCACAGGAATATCATCCTGAACCTGATGAAGTTCTGTTATTTATGGGACACGGAACAGAACACGTTGCCAACGAACTCTATCCAGAAATGGATCGATTATTCAAGCAATTAGGTTATCCGAATATCCATATGGGAACTGTAGAGGGTAATTTTTCTATTGAGAGTTTTCTCGATGAATTAAAAGATCTTCATCCGGCCAGGGTTCACCTTGCTCCGTTTATGATCGTTGCCGGAGATCATGCTACAAATGACATGTCAGGCGAAGAAGATGATTCCTGGAAAAGCATTCTCGAAAAAGAAGGTTTCTCTGTTACTTGCACCCTGAAGGGACTTGGTGAACTACAGAGCATTCGAAATGTCTTTATCCGTCATACCAAAGCAGGACTAAATGAGCTTTCACAAAAACTGATATAAGTCTGATATCGTTCTCTGCGGTATTTTCGGTCTATCCACTGCTTATTTATAAAAAAGGATCTGCCCGGAGGGCTTTTTGTATAATAGGAAATTCATCGGAATTTCCTATTATATAAACAACAAAAAAACTGTGAGGATCTACTACTGCGTTTTATCACAGCAGGAACTTCACAGTTTTTTATTTACCTTATTTAACTTTTTAATCTATCGTCGAATCAGCCGGCAAATGCGAATTACAAATATTCACCTGACTCATCTTAACGTCTGCGTTTTTTCTTCTTTTTATTTGGATTATTCAGTACTGACCAACAGAATGCCTGGACCAGCAGGATACCGATAAATGCACCGCAGCTGTCAATCCCCACATCCCTTATTGAAGGAGTACGGCTGTCCACAAATGACTGATGATATTCATCCAGCCCTGCAAATCCTACGCAGACGATCCCCGCGAGGATCATCAGCCAGATTCCTCTCACTCCATACACATATAACGGAAAAGAAATTGCAATGGCCAGCAGAAAATATTCTGTCATATGTGCTGCTTTTCGCACATAATAGTGAATTTCGTCTGCTTTGTAAGCCAGCTCATCGCTGCTCAAATTCTCGGATAAAAGATCACTTTTTATTTCTACAATTTTATAACTTACCTTATAGCTTAAATTTCCCGAAACCTCTCCCGGCTGTGCTGAAAACGAAAAAATAATGTACATCATCAGTAATGCCGGCAAAAAGGAAAGAGGCTTCAATAATGTGATCAATATTTTCATTCCTCTTCGTCTTCCTCTTCCAGTCTCTTTGTCAGATTTGCTCTGTCTGCAATGCTCATGGTTTTCTTTATTTCCGGCTCATTCTCTTTTTTCAGTTCACCGCCGGCGGCTGCTGCCATTGCTGCATCCTTTGCAGCTTTTGCTTTCTTAATTTTGTCTTCGGATAACATGGTCTTTATGCTGGCAAACAACAGTCCCACGCCAATAACCGCGAATGCGATTCCTGCAAGCATAAATCCAATGCTGGAACCCTCTGCACCTGTTATAAATCCCTTGCACAGAGTGTAGCCTGTATACAGTAAATAAATTCCTGCAAGTGTCCAGAGCATGAATCGTGCATTTGAAGAAGGTTTCTGCTCTTCCTGTGTTTCCTCTACTTCCTGGTTATTCACGTCTGCTTCTGTATCTTTCTGCTGGCTTTCTGTCTGAATCTTTTCCTGCAGTTCTTCGTTGTTGTTTTCTTCCATGGAATTCCTCCTTTGCAGTTTGCTTTAGTTAAAGTATAAAATTATCTGCCTGATTTGAATTTTGAATATTATCTTACCATTTTTTTATCAAAACGTAAAGCCTTACAATATGAAAGACTGCCGGATTTCTCCGACAGCCTCTCATTTCTTACAAGTTCTCCCTGCTCTGACGCTGACTTTCTTTCTGCACATCCTGAACCAGCCATGCAGCCTGCCATCATCAGCAACAGCAGCAATATTTTTATTCTCTTCAATATCCGGTTCTCCTTTTTGCGGTCAGCATTTCTGATATCCATGTATCCATTTACTCTTCCAGGCATTTTATCATTTAAAGCAATGTTCACCCTTTACTTTTCGTGACCTGTTTTAGTTTAACCGGATATATCTGTTTTATACATTTTTCAGAACAGATTCAGAAACCTTTCTTTCTCATATAAACTGCTATGTCATGATAAACCTGATCTTTACCGATCTCATTCAGAATTTCGTGGCGCATTCCCGGATATAATTTTCCTTTTACATCACGATACCCAGCATGACGCATTGCCTGCACAGTCTTCGCAAAATGTCTCACATTGATCATACACGGATCTTCTGCTCCGCTCACAAACAATACAGGCATTTTCGGATTTGTGCAGGAAAAATGTTCCACATCATAGGCACGTTTCATCAGCTCAAACAACGCCAGATATGCATCGTCTGTAAAAGTAAAGCCGCACAGCTCGGATTCCTTATATTCCTTCGCCACCTTCGGATCCGAACAGATCCATGCAGTACAGTTTTTGTCTTTTCTGAACTTAGCCACACCTGCGCCGAAAGACATAATTTCTATCAGCTTACTTCTGTGTCTTGATCCCAGGACTGCCTTTTCTATCTTTGCAATGCCTACTCCAAGTGGCAATGCAGTATTATAGCTTGGTGAGCCACATATGATCAGCATATCTGCACAACTGTCATGCTCTGCCACAAATGCTCTCACTGCCAGAGAGCCCATGCTGTGCCCCATAAGGATCAATGGAAGGTCTGGAAACTGAGTATGTATTTTCCTGTTTACGGTACGGATATCCTGAAGCATAGCCTTCGCTCCGCCTCCATATGTGAACCCCAGATCTTCCTGATGCTTTACACTCTTTCCATGGCCTCTGTGATCATGAATCACTGTCACATATCCAAGTTCTGCCAGATACTTCATAAATGGAAGGTATCGTTCCTTATGTTCGCTCATTCCATGCACCAGCTGTACAGCTCCTCGGTATGGCTTTGTATCCGGTATTACTGCCATAATCGAAATCTCAAGCCCGTCTGCCTCCGACTTAAAAGAACTCTCATATTTCATAATTTCGCCTTCTTTCCTGACCAATGTGTTACGGTTATTTTGATTATAAGTAAGGGATTTGCCATTGTCAACGCATTCTGGTATAATAAAATATATTAAAAACCTAACAAATACACACGTTTCAGAGCAGCTTTGCTCTCAGACAGGAGGAAACATGGCAAAAAAGAATAAAAAAGGACATGCAGGGCTGATCATTTTTATCCTGATCCTGGTTCTTGCTATTGGCGGAGGTGCAGGATTTTATTTTTATCAGCGTCAGCAGCCCCGCAAAGCAGTTGAGCAGTTTCTTGACAGTATGAAAAATATGGATTTTGATACCATGGAGTCTATGATCCAGAGCAGTGATCTCTCCGCACTGGACAATGCAGATATCCGCAACGCTGCATACACTGATTTCTTCTCAGAAATCAACAAAAAAATGACTTACAAGATCACTAAGAACAGATTTGACATCCAGAATGGCACTGCTTCTGTTACTGCGCATATCACTTACATTGACGGAACCAATATTTACAAAGCAACTATCACCGAGTTTCTCCGTCAGATTGTTTCCAATGCTTATGCAGGAAATCAGCTTTCTGAAGATGAAACACAGGAGAAACTTGCTTCTATTCTGAATGAACAGGCAAAAAAAGTTGAATCTGATGTGTTCTCAGAAACAGATATTACTTATCCGGTAATCAAAACCAGTTCCGGATGGAAGATTGTTTCTCTGGATGATGAAACAGTAAAAATCATGTCTGCAAACTTTAAGAGTGTGGAAGAAGAGATTAATAATTCTCTTAATAATTCCGAGAACGAGGATTCCTCATCTTCCACTGCACCTGAAGCATCTGCTGATGATACTCTTAACCTTACAACAGACAAGTTTACGATCAAATATACCAAGCATGTGATCACCAAAGATTTCGCTGGAAATCCCTGTATTATGGTTTATTATGATTACACCAATAACGCATCCTCTGCATCCAGTGCAATGGTGGATGTAAGCTTAAAAGCTTATCAGCACGGGGAATCCTGCGAGGCAGCTATTCCTGAGAATAATGACGATGCGATTGATCATTTTACAGCAGAAATTCAGCCAGGCCAGACTGTAAATGTATGCCAGGCATTCTCTCTGACAGATGAGAGTGATGTAACTGTTCAGGCACAGGAAGCATTCTCCTTTGATGAAGATGCAACTGCCAAGCAGATCCTTAAAGTAAAATAGACTACAGAATAAATTTCTGATTTATACACTTTAAATTATTAATAATTTCAAAATATGCACAGCATTTCAAAATTAATTTGAATCTGCTGTGCATATTTTTTATTTTCCGTGAAACAATATGGAATGTAATAATTACTGTTCACTGACAGTAATACTAGGCTGCTTACAGCCACAGGTTTATGAAAGGATGGTGACTTATGGGAAGCAAATGTTTAAGATATACGGCACTGACTATCGCCATTATCGGAGCTGTTAACTGGGGACTGATTGGTTTCTTCAATCTAAACCTGGTCGCTCTCCTTTTCGGAAGCATGAGCTGGATTTCCAGGATCGTATATGGTCTGGTAGGAATCTGCGGACTCTATCTCCTGACCTTTTACGGTGATTCCAACACTGTCTCAGAACAATCCTGAGCTGACATCTGATATCAGATATCATAATTCTATAATCCTTCCTAACGGGCTGCTGCATATTTACCTGAATATGCGGCAGTTCTTTAATTGTATCAGCTTCTCTCAACTTATTTCAAAATACAAAAGAAAAAGGACTTCAGAAAACTCTGAAGTCCTAAGAGCGATAGACGGGGCTCGAACCCGCGGTCTCGACCTTGGCAAGGTCGCGCGT
>ERZ1106969.650-NODE-650-length-33336-cov-6.140410_pt1 | contig 33336 bp, 29 predicted proteins | sample MGYA00403685_ERZ1106969 | MGnify/ENA primary metagenome ERZ1106969 (study PRJEB35170, sample SAMEA104062416) | human gut metagenome | biome: human gut; feature: human-associated habitat; material: faeces | place: Denmark | collected 2012-05-18 ... | reverse complement strand
AGGTGCTCTGAACGTAGAAAGTCCTTCAGGATTTCTACGTGAATAGCACCGATCCTCCGTCTTTTATATTGTCAGGGCCTTAGAAGCTGCCCCTCCGGAACTTAGCGTCCGGCCGCCCGCAGCCCAAATGAATCCCCCGGCTGCGCACACTCCCTCAAGGAAAGGCCCGCCCTGGCCCGCTTCGCGGACGCCGCCCACACTGATAAACCGCATCCGCCAAACCTCCATCCATCACACTAACGTCCCCAATATACTCCTCCCAATGGTCCCCTCCGGCATCTTCACGCCAAAATTCTCCGCAATGGTAGCCCCAACAGCTGCGAATGTATCTGTCTCCTCCAGCCTGCCTGCTCCCTCAAACTTCTTTGAGTAAATCAGAAGGGGAACCTGTTCCCTGGTGTGGTCCGTGCCTGAGTAGGTGGGGTCGTTGCCATGATCGGCCGTAATCATCAGAAGGTCATCCTCCCTCAAATCAGCCAGGGCCTCCCCCAGCTTCACATCAAACATCTCAACTTCCCTGGCATATCCTTCCGGATTCCTGCGGTGTCCCCATAAAGCATCAAAGTCCACCAGGTTCACAAAACAAAGGCCTTCAAACTCCTCATCCCTTATGATATCCACGGTCTGTTCCATGCCATGGACAGAACTTTTGGACTTATATGCCTTGGTAATGCCTTCGCCGTCAAAGATATCCCTTATCTTGCCAACGGAAATGACCTCATATCCATTTTCCTTCAGCGCGTCCAATGCCGTCTTCCCGGTCGGCTTAAGGGCATAGTCGTGGCGGTTGCTGGTGCGTTTGAATTCGCCCTTTTTCTTCCCCACATAAGGCCTGGCGATAATACGTCCCACCCTCCACTCATCCTTCATGGTCAGTTCCCTTGCAATCTCACAGCAGCGGTACAGCTCATCCAGGCCAAAGGTCTCCTCATTGCCGCATATCTGCAGTACGGAGTCCGCGGACGTATAAACAATCATATGACCGGTGGCAATCTCCTCCTCAGCCAGTTCATCCAGTATCTCGGTTCCGCTGGAACTCTTATTGCCGATTACCTTGTGTCCCGTGCGCTTCTCCAGTTCCTCAATCAGCTCCCGCGGGAATCCGGTTTCCGTAAATGTCACAAAGGGCTTCACGGTCTTAATCCCCATCAGTTCCCAATGCCCTGTCATGGTATCCTTGCCGCAGCTCTCCTCGTTCATGACAGTATAATATCCGGCTGGCTGTGAAACAGGCCCCACCCCCTTTAACGGGTGCAGGTTGGCAAGCCCCAGGCGCTGTAGATTAGGAATCTCCCAATGGTCCACGCTGTCAGCGATATGTCCCATGGTATCCGCTCCCTGGTCACCGTAATCCTTTGCATCCTTACCATTGCCGGCTCCGAATGAATCCACCACAATCACAAATACACGTTTGAATTTTTCCATCCTGTCTTAATCCTCCATCATGGCAGCTGCCTTAAGCGCAACTTCCATCATATTGCCAAATGCCTCCTGACGCTCCTTTGCGCTTGTCTTTTCCCCGGTCACCATGGAATCTGAAATGGTAAGCAGGCAGGCAGCCTTCTTTCCCAGTACTCTGGCATTGTGGAACAGTGCAAAGCTCTCCATCTCCACACATTCACAGCCATGCTTTTCATAAATTTCCCTAAAGCCATCCATTCCAGGCTCACTGTAGAAAACATCGCTGGAGTGAATCTTTGCAGGCTTTACCTCAATCCCGCATTCCTTTCCGGCTTCCATTATCACCTTGTTAAGGTCTGAATCCGGATATTTGACATCTGCCGCATCGCCGTTCTGGGTCTTCCCAAAGCTGGACTCGCTCCAGCATTCCTCTGCCAGGACAACATCATACAGTTTAAGCCTTTCCGTATATGCGCCCGCGGAACCGATACGGATGATCCGCTCCACCCCATACTGTGTGAACAGCTCATAGGAATAGATACCGATACTTGGCATACCCATTCCGCTGGCCATGACAGTAACCTCTTTGCCCTGGTATTTACCTGTAAATGCATAAATGTTGCGCACCTGATTCACTAACTTCACATCGGTCAGCCAGTTCTTGGCAATGAATTCCGCCCTCAGCGGATCTCCCGGCATCAATACGGTTTTTGCGATTTCCCCTGGTGCAGCGCTGTTGTGTGGTGTTCCCATAATATAAACCTCCTCTTTCTATTGCAATTCATCTGTTTTTATTTTAAACTCAATGTAAAGAATAAAAAATGCCAAATGTCACTTTTTTTCAATTATATCACTTTTTTATTGAGGAATCCATCATGACCTGGGAACGCATACTAAAAAACTGCAGGAAGTATGACTGCTATCCGACCATTGAGACATTCTTTTCCACCTGCCCGCCCTTAATCCGAAACTATCTGACCCTCCAGACCATTCCGGCGGGCCAGCTTCTCATCCAGGCCGGCGCTCCCTGCGGCACGGTCTATATCCTTGTGTCCGGCAGGCTTCAGGCCATTGAGGAAAAGGCAGGCGAGATTCCCTATAGTTTCTTTGACCTGTCACCCTTTGATATTGTGGGTGACTATGAACTCTTTTCAGAAGATGCGGAAAGCTATGTGACGGTGCGGGCCTGGGAACCCTCTGCCTGCCTTACCATTCCCCCCGGTTTCTACCTCCAGTGGCTCAGTACGGACAGCACCGCCCTTTTCTTCCGCACCAGGCTATTGATGAAAAAGCTGTCCCTGCAGCTGAATTCCAGCCGCCGTTACCTATTGATGTCCTATGGACAGCGGTGCATGTACGTCATCAGCCAGGAAGCCGGCAAGGTCACCCCAGTAAACGGAATCTGCAGCCTCAAACTGAACCGCGAGTTCCTGGCTGCCAAAACCGGCTGCTCCCTTCGTACCGTCCACCGTATTCTCAAGGATATGGAACAGAATCACATGCTGGCCCTGTGCGGCGGCAAACTCCTGCTGACCACAAGGCAGCTGGAGGATATGGCCCATGGACTGGAACCGTATTCCTAGTTTCATCCCAAAGCCTGTTTCCTATTCACCAACCACAGCCCCGATGAAATCCAGCACTTGATTAATATTTTCCTCTGTCTCAAAAAACACGGAGGAGTGGATGGCTCCCGGAAGGATCTGAAGCTTCACCCGTTCCTCCCCGCAGACCCGGTTTGCCTTCATGGCAAACCGGACAGACTGCTGCATGGGCAGTATCTGGTCCCCGCTTCCATGCTGGATGAATAAAGGCGGCATATTCCTATGAATATGATGGATAGGGCTGGCAATCCTTACCACCTCTTCCCCGCTTCCCGGATTTGCACCCAGGAACAGGGCGCAGACCCCATTCTCCTGATTATGGAACGGGAAAGCGCTGTCCTCCATCACCGGAAACGCAGGTTCGTACTCACGCTCATTCCAATCCGTGTCATACGGTCCAAGAAAACGCCCTATGATACTATTTGTTTCCAGTTCCTCGTCAGCCGTCAGAAAGTCAGTCTGGGGATACCAGGCCACCCCGGCTGCCAGGCCCGCGTCCATTTCCCTGTACGGGTCCGCTTCGCTGTCAAAATACCTGTCCTGTGCACACAGACATCCCATCAGCGTCATATATCCTCCTGCGCTTCCGCCCCATGCGGCCAGCCGGTCCGGGCAGATGTCCCATTCCTTTGCATTGGCCTTTATGAAACGCACAGCCCTCTTAATATCCCTGACCGGTTCCGGAAAACCGGATTCGCCTGCAAGCCTGTAATTCAGCCCAATCACTGCAAATCCCCGATTCAGCCCTGCAAGCATTGGCTCTATCATCTCCTTCTGGCGTTTATCGCAGGCCACATACCCGCCGCCGTGGATACTGATGATGGCCGGGAACGGCCCCTGTCCCCCAGGCAGGAATACATCCAGCTTCTGAGACGGTGAATCCTGCCCGTACGCCACATCAAAATACCCCTTTCTTCCTTCCACTGAAATCATGGGTCCATTCTTTCTCCACAATCTTACGCTCATTTATGATCCTCCCTTAAATAACAGCTTTTTTTCATTCTCAAAATAATAAATACAACCAGCAGCACTGCCGCGAACACCATAAGGATGTTGCTGTAAAGCCCTGCATTTCCTTTTACCAGTGAAGGACCGCCAGCCAGTTCCCTGGCAGACATCATCCTGCCTGTAAGTGTAATCAGGAGCGAGGGGCCGATACTGGTCATCAGGTTAAAGAACCCGATTCCCACCCCCACCTGTTCCGGCGCCAGCGTGGAAATTACGATTTCCATAAATGGCGCGTATACCAGTGCAAAACCGCCTGCAAACAGACATGCGCAGGTCCCCAGAACCAACATCCCCCTGTCCGTGCCCAATGCCCCGAAGGCAAGGGCAGCCATTACCAGGACCAGGGCGCCGCATAAGGTACGAAAGCTTTTAAACCGTGTTACAATCCTGCCGCTGTTCATTGCTATGGCTGCTGCAAATACATAGCTTGGCAGCAGAATCAGGGATACCTTATCCAGCGTGACCATATATACTCCCTGGGCCATGAAGGGGAACAGGAATGAAAATGAATTCTGTATTCCAAATGTCAGGGCCACCAGCAGGATAGCCGTCACATAATTCCTGTTCCTGAAAAAATCCATATGGATGAATGCCCGCCCGCTCTTGGAGATATAGATAAAAAACACCGCCAGCACCACCATTGACAGAAGCAGATATCCCGTGCTGCCCATATTAAAATACATGGATATGAGGAATGTGAATCCCACCAGCAGCATCAGCCCCACAATATCCAGCCTGCCCTCCTGATTCAGCCTTTCATCCGGCACATACCTGCATATGGACGGAAGGGCTGCCAGTGAGACCAGCGGAATCAGGAACGCATACCTCCACCCGATGTACGTTGCAAAAAAACCTCCCAGCAGGATACCGGATGCCTGTGAAATGGACACGCAGGCAGTATTGAACCCATAATATCTGGCATGCTCCCGCTCCCCTATGTACCTGCTCACCAGGATAATCATCAGCCCGGAACCGCAGGTCCCTCCCGTAATCATCAGGGCGGACGCTGCCAACAGCATGTAAAAACTCCTTCCCGCTGCCAGAAATCCCATAACTGCCCCCACATCCATCAGGCACACCCCAAATAACATCAGCCTGCGGATGCTCAGGTAATCCGACAGGGTGGAGTAGGCAACCGATGCAACCCCCATCATCAGCATGACCGTCATGCTGAGAAGACTTACCGTGGTAGGGCTGATTCCAAAATCCACTGTCAGCTGCGGGGAGATGATGTTGATGACGCTAATCATGGTGGCGCTTGAAATAAACACCAGCATAATCATGGGAATCACCCGTTTGACATTGTTTTCATAGTCCATTTACTATGCCTCCTATTAAATTTTTGTTTATGTAGTATACTTAATTGTATAAAATATACTTCTATCATCAATATTTGTCAACTATATATCAGCCTCCCTCATTATTTTCATCAGAACAAACAAAAAAAGCCCATGTTTTTTGGGCTTTTTTCCTATCATCCTATTGATACCAGTTCAGAAGCATATCCACTTCCTCATAGGGGATGAAATGTTTTGTAAATACCAGCATTTCACCCTTCTGGTTATATATTTCCTCAAAAATCATCAGAAACAGGCGGTCCGGGCGGTAGAATTCCTCCTCCTCAATGCTCTGTCCTTCTGCGGTCACTTTCATCTCCATCCTCACCCGGTGGAAATGCTCATAGATATCACATTCCAGGAACCTTTGAACCTGTTCCTCCTTGTTTAAATCCAGTTCATAACCATCCAGCACATCCCCCAGGATTGCGGAATAAGAATAACCAACCATCAATCCCTGGAACCGGTACCTGCGCCTGGCCTCCAGTGAAACCGACCCTTTCCGCTTAAAGATATGTTGTATATATTCATTGGCCGGCCTTAAATCCATGGAAAAATCCATCTGGTCCGGCTGATGCTTCACTACCTTCCTTACCAGACTGCCCGGCTTCTCCATACCTATCTCAGCCTTCGCGGTCTGTTTCCTGACATAATTCCCCATGCCATGCCTGGCTTCAATGATACCATCCTCTTTTAACAGGTTCAGGGATTTGCGAAGGGTCATCCTGCTCACGTTCATCTGCAGCGCCAGTTCTTCCTCAGGCGGCAGTTTGCTTTCCTCAGGATAAAGCCCCTGCTGTATCAGTCCTAATATCTCATTATATGTAATTACAAATTTTGGAAATACTTTCTTTTCACCTGACACCTGTCCGCCTCCTTTTATCGCCGGCTGCCGCTATCTCATAACCAGGATTCAAAAGGGTACTTGAAAATTCCAAGCACCCTGTGTATAATTAACATAGAAGTAATCAAAAGACTTTCCACGTCTGATGATTGCGCTTCGGATATGGTGTGATTTTCAGTTACAGGCTATCCTCTACGTGCTGGTAGAGGATAGCTATTTTCTATTCTGATGATTATCTATGTAAGCCAATGCTGCAAATATAACCAGCACCAATGTCAACACCTCAAGTGTATCCATATTACATTTCCTCCCGGATTTATTTCCGAAGGAAACCACCAGACTATCCTCTGTCCCCTATTTAATTATACAACCCCATTTTAACACTTATATCATGGTATGAATAGGGCTGAGCTAAAAACATAAGCCCAGCCCTTTTTAACATGAAACTTTACCGCTGCCTGTCAGCCATCCGCTGCAATACCTTATTTCTCCTTTGCCGCAACCATCTTCTTGATATCAGCAATGAAATCCTCAAGTCCGGCAGCGCCTAAATCTCCCTTATCCCGGCTTCTGACCGTGATGGCGCCCTCTGCCGCTTCCTTCTCACCCAGCACCAGCATATAAGGAACCTTTTCAAGCTGGGCCTGGCGGATCTTATATCCAACCTTCTCATCCTTGTGGTCTAACTCGGTACGGATACCGGCTGCCTTCAGCTTCTCATATACGCCTGCTGCATACTCCATGGACTTCTCAGAAACAGGAATGACCTTAACCTGTACAGGAGCCAGCCATACCGGGAACTTACCTGCAAAATGCTCAATCAGGATACCGATAAAGCGCTCGATGGAGCCAAAGCATACGCGGTGAATCATAATCGGACGCTTCTTGGAACCGTCCTCCGCCGTATACTCCAAATCGAACCTCTGAGGCATCTGGAAATCCAGCTGGATAGTGCCGCACTGCCATGTCCTGCCCAGGGAATCCCTCAGGTGGAAGTCTATCTTAGGGCCGTAGAACGCGCCGTCGCCTTCGTTGACAATATATTCAAGGCCCATATCCTCCAGCGCCTTTTTAAGGCCGTTTGTAGCCATCTCCCAATCCTCGTCAGATCCCATGGAATCCTCTGGCCTTGTGGACAGTTCCACAAAATATTCGAATCCAAACTGTGTATACACTTCATTAATCAGCCTGGTAACACCCTTGATTTCATCCTCAATCTGGTCATCCCTCATAAAGATATGGGCATCGTCCTGGGTAAAGCAGCGCACACGCATCAGTCCATGAAGCTGGCCACTCTTCTCATGACGGTGGACCAGGCCCAGTTCGCCTACGCGCAAGGGCAGGTCGCGGTAAGAGTGGGGCTGATTCTTATACACCAGCATGCCGCCCGGACAGTTCATGGGCTTAACCGCATAATCCTCCTCATCAATGACGGTTGTGTACATATTATCCTTGTAATGATCCCAGTGGCCGGAATTCTCCCACAGCTTACGGCTCAGGATAATGGGGGTGGAAACCTCCTGGTATCCTTCCCTCAGATGGATCTCACGCCAGTAGTCAATCAGTGTATTCTTAAGAGTCATACCCTTTGGCAGGAAAAAGGGGAAACCTGGTCCTTCCTCAGCAAACATGAACAGGCCCAGTTCCTTACCCAGCTTCCTGTGGTCGCGCTTTTTAGCCTCTTCCATCATGGTAAGATAATTCTCTAAATCCGTCTTATTGGCAAATGCAGTACCGTAAATCCTGGTAAGCATCTTATTCTTCTCGCTTCCTCTCCAGTAAGCGCCTGCAATACTGGTAAGCTTAAATGCCTTCACACCCTTTGTATACATGATATGTGGTCCGGCACACAAATCCACGAACTCGCCCTGCTGATAAAAGCTGATGGTCTCCTCGTCAGGCAGGTCCTCAATCAGCTCCACCTTATACGGCTCGGCCTTTTCCTCCATGAACCTGACCGCCTCATCCCTTGGCAGCACAAATGGCTTAACCGGAAGATTTTCCTTTACGATCTTTGTCATCTCAGCTTCCAGCTTCTCCAAATCCTCAGGCGTGAATCCGCCCTCCCTGTCAAAATCATAGTAAAACCCGTCGTCAATGGCTGGTCCGATTGCCAGCTTTGTCTCCGGATACAGCCTCTTCACTGCCTGTGCCAGCACGTGGGATGCTGTGTGGCGGATGGCCCTTAACTCATCCTCTGCTTCCTGTACGCTTCCGTCCGGTAAAATAATCTTCATACTATTACTCCTTTCATCCTCTTTAGGAACTAATCCCGGCATCCTTCATGATTATCATTTTTTCACTCAGTATATGTCCATCCGCCGGATTGGGTAAATAAAAACCCCTGGACATATTCCTATGTCCAAGGGTGCATATACACGGTTCCACCTTGATTTTCACTCATTGGTCCCTTAACGCGGGATACGGTGTCATTTCCTCCCGGGAATCCTAAACATGCATTGGGTTCCTGTCTCCATCATCCTTATCGGATCAGAAACTGGGTATCCTTGACACGGCTCAGGACCGGTCTTCATCAATATTCGGTATACAACCCTTCCACCAAAGGGGCTGCTCTCTGGATACTTCCCATTGACTACTGATTCCTTCAACGCCATTAACTGCATTTCTGCTAGTTTTGATTATAGCATTTGGCCATGATTTGTCAAGGCTTATAATGATGCTCCGTTATAAAAAATGCTGCTCCGGCACAAGATGGCATTACTCCGTTACAACCGGATAACCGCCGCCAAGCCATCCGGCCCCGCCTTCCTTGCCCATGCCGCCCGAAAGTGAGTATGCCTCATATCCAAGAAGGCGCAGGATTGCTGTTGTCTGTGAAGATGTCTGGCCTGTGTAGCAATACACAACCACTGGTTTATCCATTGGGATCTGGCTAAACTGTTCCTGCATTCCTTTAGCAAACGGGATATTTATTGCGCCTGCAATATGTCCCTTTGCATAATCCTCTGCCTGGCGTATGGACAGGATGGTGTAATCCTCACTCTCCGCGTCCACTAATTCCATCAGGGCCTCCGGCTTAAAGTTAAAGGATGCAATGGCATTACTGGATGCTTCCTTGTAATAGTCAGCAATTGCTGCTGCAATAGCAGGATCCACCTCATATGTATCTTGCGGAATGGCCGTTTCCTCAGTATCAATATAAGCCTCATATCCTTCGGTCTGGGAAATGCCGTTATTCCAGCCGCTCTGGATATTGGTGGCATATTTGCCCGCCACATTAAGCAGCGCCACGGTCTGGGAAGATGTCTGTCCTGTATAGCAGTTCACATAGACAGGCGTATCATCCGGTATCCTATCCAGCGCCTCTGCAACCTCAGGTCCGTAAGGAATATTTACAGCGCCCTTTAAATGACCCTGTGCGTAATCCTCCGCCCTCCTGATATCAATAATGAACATATCCTCGCCTGCGTCTATTTTTTCAAACAGGTCCGGCACAACAATCATGTGCTTATCATCAGGAAACTCTGCAAAGTATGCCATGGCGGCTTCCTTTACCGTATCCTCATTTGCCGGTTCAGCCATGGTTTCCTGGGCAGCTGTCCCTGTCTCCTTAGAAGTCTCGGCAGGAGTCTCAGCAGGAGCCTCTGTAGCTGCCGGGGCAGCCGTGGCTGTCTCGGTCACAGTCTTTGTGGCACATGCGCTTAAAGATACAGCCAGCATGGTGCATAGCAAAATAGGTATGTATTTTCTCATAATAATCCCTTTCTACAATATTACTACTTCCGTCATTCTGTGATTCCATCATTCTGTCTGTTTCTATGATGCATTCTTCTTGACAGGCGCTGCTCCTCCCGCCGGCATCTCCACAGGATTATCACTGTTGGAGGACCACTCCAGGTAAGCTCCGTCATACACGCGGATATTGCGGTATCCAGCCTCATAAAGCTGGACAAATACAGGGGCCGCCCTCATGGAAGTCTGACAGTATACAATAATCTCATCTTCCGGATTAATCTTATCCTCCAGATAATTGATTCTGGTAATCTGTGTTGTCTTAAAGGTTCCGTCTGAGAAGAAATTCGTCTCATAAGGTATTATCACAGAACCGGGAACCTTTCCTTTTTCAGCAAATTCCTCCAATGTACGCACATCCAACAGTATCACATGGGAATCCGGCTTCTCAACCTGCTTTCTGACATCATCCATCTTGGCCAGCCAGTTCCGTGTGGGTTCCTTAGCCGTAAACACAGCCGGTTTTGGTTCCGGTACATCCGTATTCAGTGCAATCCCTGATTTCTGGATTGCATCAAATCCTCCGTCAATCACCTTGACATTCTGGTGTCCATACATGAATAAAGACCACAACAGACGGGACGCGCCCATCTTGTTGGCGTCATAAGCAAGTACGAGAGTATCATTGCCAATGCCGCTGCCGCCCATCACCTTTTCAATCTTCTTTTTACTGGTGAGCATATTCTTCACCGGGACATTGATGACAATCTCCTCAGTGGGGATATTCACTGCCCCGTCCACATGCCCGGTAGCATACTCCTCCGCCGTACGCGTGTCTACGATTACCACCTTTTCCTGCCCCGTATAGGAAGACAGTTCCTCTGTGGGCAGTATCAGTGATTCACCCAGTACGAATGTGTGGGAACTGCAGCCCGTAATCATGGCCGCCAGCACTGCCAAGAAGGAAAAGATTGTTAATTTTTTAGCAATCAAACCCATAAAATCCTCCCTCTCTAAGCGGATAGTTTCTAGTTATATTTGTAGTAAGCATTCCATCTGAAGAACAAAATAAGGGCCTCAATCTTATTTCGCACAGATTTCATTTATCATTATACCTGATATTTGTAAAAATGCGGCATAAGATTTTGTTATATTGCATTATTTAATTGGATAGTAGCTTCTTTCCGTGCGAATCTTATGGTAAAATAATAACAATGTTAGGGGGATAAATCCCATCGCCGAAGGGAGCTGCATATGGAGAGAAAGCACGGCTTACACAACTGGTTCATCCTGCCAGTTATCATTTACATCATTATTTACGCACTGTATTCCGCTTCCTTCCTGACCCGTTTTCCCTTTGTCCACTCCGATGAAGCGTGGCTGGCAGGACTCAGCCGGGATATGCAGGCAGTAGGAAGCTTTGGTGTGACCGAACAATTCTTTGATTTAAAACCCCGGGTTCCCCACGCCCTTAAGCTTCTGTTCCATGCCCTCCAAATGGGATATATTCATGTGTTTGGATACAATATCCTGTCAGTAAGGCTTTTATCCCTCACATCCGGCCTTATCTGCCTTATCCTTCTTTATTACATTGGAAAGGAACTGGGCGGCAGATGGATGGGCTTTGGTCTGATGGTCCTGGTCAGTCTGGATGTCCCATTTATCTATGCCTCTCATTTTGGGCGCCAGGAAATCATCCTGTGTATCAGCCTGCTGTCCTGTATCCTGATTCTGATCCGGTGCCAGGGATGCCCCTCAACCAGACAGGCCCTGTATCTGGCATCCATAACCGGACTGTCTGTGGGCATCCATCCCAACAGCTTCCTGTGCGCATCCATCTGCGGATCTGTCATGGCTGTCTGCGGATTCAATATGACTGCCCGCCATTGGCACAAACAAATTTTATCTCTGGCCATCTATACCGCTGTCACCGGAGCCTTAGCCTCCATCTTCGTGGGAATCAGCTTTCTGTTTGATGCCGCCTTCATCCCTGACTATTTCCGCTATGGGAAACAGGAATTTGAACTTGGACAGACAGCATCCAGCCGTCTTATACAGTTCCTGTACTATTTTAAAAGCATATACGCACAGGAAAGCGGCACCTATTACATTCCGGACCAGCGTCTGGAACTCATCCTCATACCTGTCCTGATGGTGCTCCTCCTCCTGATATGGCTGTTCCTAAAAAATGTCCGCGAAGACCAGGTATCCGTCTGGCGGAGCCATACCCTGGTACTTCTGTCCTCCATGACCGGGCTTTCCCTGGGCATGGTCATAGTAGGCAGGTATAACCAGACCTCGGTTATCTTTTTCCTGCTGCTGGGATGGATATCCATGTTCCAGCTGATGCTCCTGGCCGGACAGGCAGGACGTTCCCTGACTATTGGCCTGACCTTCATCCTGTTGGTATTAAACAGCCGTGTCCAGATAACCCCCTTCCTCCACAGTCCTTCCTATACCCATTATCTGGAACAGCTGGGTCAGCTGGTTCCAAAGGATTCCAAGGTCCTGGCCAACCTGAACACCGGGTTTTATTTTGACCAGGGAATGCTGCTGGATTACAGGAACCTCCCCTATCTGGAACAGGGATACAGCCTGGATGACTATATCCGGAATAACAAAATCCAGTACATCCTCATGACAGATGAACTGGACTACATCTATGAAAACCGCCCTTATTACAATGTGATTTACGGAAATTCTTCCTTTATCCAGGATCTGGGTGCCTACTGTGCATCAGACTGTATCCTGGCAGGCACGTTTGAGAATCCCCTGTACGGCCCCAGAATCATTTCCCTGATTGGCAATCCACAATACGGGACCGTCAGCGTATATAAGGTCATGCAAGACAACCTTCCATCTGTTCCCTGACCCCTGCTGAAAACCCATCCCCACCCTGGTCATACATGCCCGAGAACCTGCCGCTCTCCTTTGACAGCACCCGGATGGATGTGCCAAGACACAGCGCTTCCTCAATATCATGGGTCACCATAACTACGGTGGCCCCTGTCTGTTCCACCATTTCCTTTATACTTTTATACAATCCATGTTTCGTCATATAATCCAGACTGGAAAATGGCTCATCCATAAGCAGCACCCCCGGCCTCAGGCACAAGGCCCTGGCCAGAGCCCCTCTCTGCTTCATCCCACCGGAAAGCTGGTGCGGATAACTGTCCATACATCCTTCCAGACCAGCCATCCTTAAATACGCAAGGGCATATGCCCCATAATCATCTCCTTCCACCCGTATCTTTGCCTTCTTTAACGCGTAAATCATGTTTCCTTTCAGGGTGAACCATGGAAACAGCTGGTTAAAGTCCTGAAAAACCATCATCATATTCCTGGACGGCCGTATCACCCTCTGACCATCCAGAAGTATGTCCCCCTTATCCGGTGCAGCAAAACCTCCCAACATTCTTAGCAGCGTACTTTTCCCGCACCCGCTCTGTCCCAGTATCATATAAAAATCACGGTCCTGCACAACAAAACTCAAATCTTCAATCACCCTCTGCCTTTTCCCCGCCACATCAAATGATTTATAAAGATTCCTGACTTCCAGCATATTTCCCACGCTCCTCTTAAACTGCCTTCATTCCCCATTTTTCCAGGGTATGTTTTTCAATAGATGCAAACAGCACGTCCTCCACCAGCATGCCAATCAGGATTACCAGGATAATGCCGGCAAACAATCCAGCCGTATTCATGAATGTCCGCTGGGTCAGGATATACCAGCCAATCCCTCCCTTGGCTCCAACGGCCCCAAAGACCATTTCCGCACTGATGAACGCCCTCCAGCCCCTGGCCCAGCCAATCTTCAGCCCCGATACAAGATATGCCAGCGATGCCCTAAGCCGTATCTCCAGTGTAATTGCTGCCGGGGACATGGACAGGCTCTTTCCGATATCTTCATAGATGGCAGGCATGGACTTAAAGCCGCTTATAAGGTTTACCAATACAGGCCACAATGCGGAATGGACAACAATAGCAGCCACAGCGCCGCTTCCTGTCCCAAACCACATGATGATGAGCGGAAGCAGGGCCAGGCCGGGAAGCGGATGAGCCAGGGCTGTCAGCGTATCAATCAGGCTTTCGAACACCTTAGACCAGGTGGAAAGAAGGGCCAGAGCCACAGCCAGCCCTCCGCTTATGGCCAGGGACACCCCAATCATACCCACCGAATAAAGGCTCTGCCATATCAGGTCCCCGTGGACCACGCCGTCATAGATTGTCATGACCACCTCTTCCACCGAAGGAAACAACAGGGACGATACATGCAGCAGCTTTACACTCCCCTCCCAAAGGACCAGGAACAGAAGGATCCATCCCAGGCGTTCCATCCATTTCATTCTCATATGCATTTTAAAACTCCTTTTCCAGGGATGTTTAATCCCGCAGATTTCATCATACCGTCAATCATTCATATACCACATTGTCAAACACCAGCTGATCCACTGGCCTGTCCATTTTAAGGAAGTCCATCTCATGCATCCGCCTGCTAAACTCCCCAATCCCATCCAGTTCAGTTGAATAAATGGTTCCGTTGTATCCCATCTGCGCCTCTAACTCTGCCTCCGTGATTCCATACACAGGAGCCAGCAGGCGGACCGCCTCCTCACGGTTTTCATTGATATAATCCACTGATTCCCGGAGCGCTTCTTCAAACGCATCATAATACTCCCTGTGTTCCTCATAAAATTTTTCCATGGCCACGCAGGTAATAAAGGTAAATGGTCCTCCCATAATCTCTTCTCCTGTTGCCACCACGCTGGCGCCTCCCTCTGTCTCCTGGAAAATATAAGGAGGCGTGGACACATGGGCCGTTATTTCCGTACCTGAAAGCAGGGCATTGACAGAATCCGGGTGGCTCATGGACACCAGCTGATTATCCAGCGCATGTGCGTCCCCAAGCTGTTCCTCTGCCAGCATACAGAGTAATACATGCTGGGTACAGGCAGGCGACAGGATGGCTATCCTGTCCTTATCCGTCACATCCTTAAGGGATTTCATATCCTCCCTGGAAGTCACCACCGCCACCTCGTTGGAACTAAGACCGGCTGCATAACGCCACTCCATTCCGTTGTCAATGCCTATCAGCACCGGCGCCACGCCCATGAAACCAAAATCAATCTCACCGCTTAGCATTCCTTCCCTGATACCTGTCGGGCCGCCAAACTGCTTCCAGTTAATCGTAACACCGGGCAGCTTTTCTTCCAGGAACCGTTTCTCCTTCATTATCTGAAGAGGCGCATAAGCAATCCCATATTGTTCTGCGATACCGATGGTCTCCTGTCCTGATTTTGCACATCCTGTTCCCGCCATCATAACCCCTGTCAGGCATAACACGAATGCCATATATTGAAAATGTTTCCTTCTGTTATATCTGTCCAATGATGTCCTTCCTTTCAATATCAGATGACGGTTAAACTATGGGTAAAACCGCGTCACCATCTCTTCTCCCTGAACCGACCGCACGGAAATCCTGCGGTAAAAATCATCCACATATCCATCAATCCTGTCTTTTGTGCCGCAGATGACCGCATGGCCAAACCGGGCCGTGGCATTATTCAAGACAGGAATCTCCTGGCTTTCCTTATAATTATATCCTGCATCCATGACATAAGGCAGGCTTAAAAGTTCCTCCAGCGGAGTTATGAACCCTATTTTTCCGGGATTACAGAACAATAACTGCACTGCCGCACATTTTTCCGAACCGTCCGCACGGTAGCCTTCCAGTGAACCTGTATCCACCGTTTTCCCCAGGGCGCTGTCTATTACCGCCCCCAGGATATCAAATCCGGATATCCAGGGAATGAACACATCCTCAAAGGCGCCTCCAATCCTGGATGCCAGCTCATTGACCTTGATTCCTTCCTTACCAATCAAAAGCTGGAGATAAAATGGCCCGTCCTTTAACCCAAATGCCTCTGCCACCCTGAAACTAATGTCTTTTATTTCCCCGTACATGTCCATATGTACCGATGGAAACCTATGACCTGTACAAACGCCTATATGGGTCTGGTCCGGATACAGCAGACGGTCTGTCACTGTCAGTATATAAAGGACCCTGTCCTTAATCCATCCGCTGACCGTCACCTCTTCACTGTCATAAAATTCCTCTGCCAGCGCTTCCTCACACCTTGAAAATGAAAGCGTGTCCTCAAGATGTCCCAGCAGCTGCCCCGGTTCCCACACCTTATAAATCCCCCTCTGCCCCTGGGAATCCAACGGTTTAATCACAAAAGGGGCCTTCATGTCCGACAGTTCCCTGGCCTTGGTATTGCCATCCACTATCCTATATCTGGCAGTGGGGATACCGGCCCTGGACAATATCTGTTTCATATGCTTTTTATTGGTCACCGACAATGCCTGTTCCACTGACAGCAGGGAAGGAAGCCCCAGTTCCTCACATATAACGGCAGCCGTATAGACCGGCTGGTCCGTCCCCATGGTCATGACCCCTGTCACCTTATATTCTCTGGCGGCCCGGATGCAGGCTGTCACATCAAACGTGCTGATTCTCTCATGGACACCGCATATGGCTGCCCCAGGAGGATTCTGCGTATAATCAGCAAGCACCGTATCCACCCCCATTGCCCTGGCCCGCTGCGCGCCATGGAGCTGGCAGTTAGATCCGCCCAGGACTAGAAGTTTTGGACTCTGTATTATTTCCTTTATACCGTACACCTCCCTTTTCTTTCCCCATCCGCCCAGATTCAATCCATAATACCAGATGATATTGCCATACAACCTTAGAAGGCTGGCAATGCTGTACCCGCTTTTACCATCGTGTCTTACTGACGGCTGATAAGGCAGGTTCTCTGCCCTCAGGTTCCTGCCCTTTTTTTTTGCACTCTTCAGGACGGCAGCCGACAGATAGAAAAAACCGTTTCCCATGACATCCGCCACCACCCACGCCTTCATGGCCCTCAGGCTGCTCACCTTAATTCCCCAAGGCGCCCCAATGATATAAGAAAACAACATATCCCGCATCCGGCTTCCCAGCCTTCGGTATGCAGGGCGTCTTTTCCCGCCATAATCCGCAATCCCATAGGCCAGGTCGCATCCGTCCATGACACAGCCGTACAGTTCTTTCAGCATATGCGGCGGCTGTTCCAAATCATCGTCAATGGTCCCATACACCCTGCATGGGCCTATATGCTCCAGGCCGCATAGGATAGCGGCCTGCTGTCCATAATTCCCATCCAGCACAACCAGCATTACTTCCGGCCTTAAACAATTTTCCTTCAGATACCTGGCAGTCTCCCCGTCATTGCTGTCATCTACCAGACATATCCTGATTTTAATATCCGGCAGGAAAACCTGATTCAGCTGGCAGACCAGTTTCTTTACCGATTCCCTGGATTTATAAACAGGGATAACTATCCCTAAATCATATGCCATCCTTCATGCCCATCCCTATTCAGTCAATCACAGGCCGCATGCCTTAAGTACCATGCCGGCCACAAATTCCATCTGTTCCCCAACCATCTGTCCGTGCACGGGCAGACGCAGAAGCGTTTCAAAACATTTTGAAGCTTCCATCAGATCATCCGCCCTATACCCCAGGCGCTGTCCCTGGGGAGACATATGAAGCGGAACATAATGGGTCTTGCTCTCAATCTCCCTATGAGCCAGAAAGTCCTTTACATAATCCCTTTGTGCCCCAGTTTCAAACCGCAGGTAAAAAATATGTCCATTTGGCTCTGCATATCCCGGAATCCCCATAAGTCTTGCAATTCCTTTTTCTTCCAATACACGCAGCCTGTCCCTGTATCCATCCACAATGGCCCTGCGCCTGGATGTCACATCCTCCAGCAGTTCCATCTGTGAAGCAAGGACAGCCGCCTGAAGCTCGCTCATGGCCGTACATGATCCCGGCATGTTCCATGTATACCGGTCCACCTCACCAGCCAGGTACATGGCCCGGTCCGTTCCGTGGAGACGGTACTGGCACGCCGTTCTGTAATCCTTCCTGCTCCTGGCAATAAGGATACCGCCTTCCCCGCATGTAATGTTCTTTGTATGGTGGAAACTCAAGGCGCCAAAATCCCCCATGCTCCCCAAAGGAAACCTGTGCGGCCCGTCCCCGTCCTGCCTGCCATTCCATAAACCGGTTCCATCCATCCCCATCCCAACATAAAATGCACCAATTCCCTGGGCCGCATCTTCAATCAGTGCAATCCCGGCCGCCCTTAAAGCTTCCTTCAGTTCCATCATGGGGCAGGATACACCCCCATAGTGGACCGCCACCACCGCCCTGGTCCGCGGCCCAATCCTTCCCAGCATATCCTCCACTGAGATATTCTGGGTATCCCCATCAATATCACATAGCACAGGCACCCCTCCATGCAGGAGCACTGCGTTGGCGGCTGAGGGAAAGTTATAGGAAGGAATAATCACCTCATCCCCTGGTTCCATATCCAGGCAGGCCACTGCCATTTCCAGGGCCGATGTACAGCTGGTAGTAAAAAGAGGATCTGTGCCCGGAATATAATTTTTCCATTTTTTTACAAGCATTTTCATAAAAAAACCATCTGTCTCCAATCCAGAATACAGACAGTCATTCACATATCTGCTTTCCGATTCCCCACGGCACCGTCCATAGAAAGAAACCCTCATGGCAATCCCCCTTCCGCATTATTAAAAAATATGATAAACTGTTAAAAACAGCCAGCCAGATTACCTGACGCACACCAAAGGAGGATTTCCATATGTACGAACTGGACTGCCTGGGCGATATGTGCCCCATCCCTATCATGAAACTAAAGCAATGTAAGCAGATTAAGGAAAAGGGCGGCCAGCTGAAGCTGGTTACCGACCACAGCTGTGTGGTGGAATCCATCTCCGGCTACTGCAAAAAACAAAAACTTCAGATTCACATTGAAGAACCCATGAACGGAATCTGGGAGCTGTACATAGAAAACCAGTAAAGCCCGTCAGCAGATACTTTTACTGACAATGGATATGAAATACTTTACAATCTCCTCCATGACCTGATTTTCCTTTGCATCATGGTTGCGGTAAATGGAATATACATCATAATTCAGGTCAAAATCCGTCACATGAATGATTTTAATCTGCTTCTGATACACTTCCTTTTTAATTGTTATGTAGGGAAGGAATGCAACCCCATGCCCTGCCATTACCGTACTTTTTACAGATTCCGTGGAATCCAGCTGGAACATGATTTTAAATTTCTCTATGGGATATCCCTGCTGGTCCAGATATTGAACAAGCATGCGGTAGGAACTGAACTGTTCGTTAAGCATGACCATGGGAATCCGTTTCAGCTTATCCATGGTGACCTTGTCTGGTATATGGAACCCATTGCTGGCAACCAGACATATTTTATCGCTGAAGGCCGGGCTGCATACAAGTTTGTCCGACTGTATATTTCCCACAATGAATCCCAAATCTGCCTGCCCACGTTCAATCCTATGGATTACCTCTTTGGACGGAATGGAATTAAGGCTGAAGGAATAAGATGGGTATTTATGATTTACCTTATACAGACAGCATGGAAGGGCATAATTACATGCCACAGGCGTGGCTGCAATCCTGAACGTGCCATTATATGTCTGCAGATTATCCAGCTCCTCCTTCAGGTCCGAGTAGGTTTCCAAAAACTGTTCCGAATATTTCTGCATCACTTCCCCTGCTTTCGTAAGCGATATCCCACGGTTGGAACGCTCAAACAGTTTCACTCCCAGTTCCTCCTCCAGCCTCTGCATCTGCTGGCTCAATGCCGGTTGGGATATATGACTGGCAGACGCTGCTTTGGAAATACTTTTTTCCCTGGCAATCCGGTCAAACATATATATCTGTTCTATTAACATGACACTCCCTCACTCCCCAATCAAATACCCACTAAAGTTGCCTGTTATACTCTATTATATATAAATGTTAAAAAAAAAACAATATTTGCTATTGCGTCTGCTTATAGCAAAATCTTATACAGCATAAGCATTTAAAATAGTGAAATTTTTATCAATGTGTTATAATGAAATCTGTAGTTAAGCGTTCTAATCCTCAATTCTGTATAAAAAGGAGGTGCATTGAATGCAGAATAATGCAACTGAGACAACTGGAGGCAGCAGCATCCGGCGCAGTTCCGGTTCCGGCGGCTCCCGTCCAAGGAAGAAAAAGAAAAACCAGCTTCCCATTGGATTCGGCGTACTGACCGCCATGATTATCATCGGCGTGCTTCTGGGTCTCAAGAATGGCACACTTGCGCTTTATTGGGCATTTGGCTGTTGCTTCGGTTTTACCCTGCAGAAGTCCCGTTTTTGTTTTACCGCCTCGTTAAGGGACCCCTGTATAACCGGATCCACATCCATCACCAGGGCAGTGCTTATTGCGTTTGCCATTACCACCATAGGCTTTACAGCTATCAAATACGGCGCTTACGTCAACGGGCAGGAAATTCCCGGACAAAGCTACATCATGCCAATCAGCCTTGCCACGGCAGTGGGCGGCATCATGTTCGGTATCGGCATGGTTATTGCCGGCGGATGTGCATCCGGAACCCTGATGCGTGTGGGCGAAGGTTTTGCCATGCAGATGTTAAGCCTGTTATTTTTTGTCATCGGGTCCCTGATTGGTGCAAACCACATGGGATGGTGGACAGAAAACTTCATAGCAGCCGCCCCTAGGATTTTCCTGCCCGATATATTCGGCTGGGCCGGCGCAGTCATACTGCAGCTATTAATTATCGGCATGTTATATATTGCTGCTGATTTATATGAAAAAAAACGTATGGGAATCACAGAGGATTAACCCTGTGATCATGAAAGGAGATTATCATGGCAGAATTTACAATTGATTGTTTAGGCGAGGCTTGCCCGGTACCGTTAATGAAAGTACAGAAGCAGATAGAAAAAATGGCGGTTGGCGATGTACTGGTAGCTCAGATTGACCATAGCTGTGCAATGAAAAATGTTCCGGAATGGGCAAGGAACCAGGGTTATAACGTTGAAATCGAAGAAGTAGACGACGGCGAATGGGAGATTGTTATCGAAAAGACAAAGTAGAAAGGCGCAGGTGGTATTTTGAAAGCTTTTTGGGATAAATTAAGCTCTAACCCATATTACAAACAAATTTTCAAAAATCCATTTACATATGTTACCGGAGCTGTGCTCTTATCTATTCTCCAGATAGCCTTATTTGCCTCCTCCGGTTCCCCATGGGGTGTTTCCGGAATCTTTGCAAACTGGGGGGCATGGCTGTACCGTCTGGTAGGAGGCAATGTGGATAAATGGTACTACTTCTCCTCTGAAGGCGCACAGGCCACACTGAATGCAGGAATCATGAACCATCCGGGTTCCTGGCAGAACTTTGGAATCATTGCAGGAGCCCTTGTGGCAGCGCTGCTGGCTTCCCAGTTTAAATTCAAGAAAATAAAATCCTTAAAGCAGGTAGTTGCCGCAACCCTTGGGGGCCTGCTCATGGGATACGGCGCCAGGCTTGCCGGCGGCTGTAATATAGGCGCGCTGTTCTCAGCCATTTCATCCATGTCCGTATCCGGCTGGGTCTTTGCCTTCTTTCTCTTTATAGGAGCATTCATAGGAAGCAAACTTCTGGCGAAATTCTTCATGTAAATATTCCGGACCGCTGCGGTCCATGCTTTGTGATATTGGGATTACCATGCAGACACAGGATATAGGACGTAAACGCTATATTTTGTGTCTGTATTTCATTACGCGTTATACGGTTTTAGTGGAAAATAATTGAAAGGCAGGTTCTTAAATTGGAAAAAAAGACAGAACAATATGACGTTGTCATCATAGGCGGAGGCGCCGCCGGCCTTACATCCGCCATCTACTGCGGACGCGCCCGCTTAAAGACCCTGGTGATTGAAAAGGCCCTGGTAGGCGGCCTTGCAACCTATACAAATGAAATAGAAAACTATCCGGGCTTTCCGGAGGGCAGCACAGGCCTTGGACTGATGGAACTGTTCCACAAGCAGGCCAAAAAATTCGGCGTTAAATTCAAACTCACCGATGTACGCGCCGTTCAGCTGGAAGGCGACACAAAGGTAGTGGAAACCTTCCGCACCAACTATGAATGCAGGAGTGTCATCATTGCCAGCGGCGGCAAGCCAAGGCTGACAGGAGCGCCCGGCGAGGAAAACTTCCTCTATGACAAAGGAATCTCATTCTGCGCCACCTGCGATGCCGCAGCTAATACAGGCAAGACTGTCATGGTTATCGGTTCCGGGGACGCCGCTATAGAGGAAGGCATGTTCTTAACCAAGTTTGCCAGCAAGGTCATCGTCAGTGTCATGCATGAGGAAGGCAAGATGGACTGCAACGAAATAGCCAGGGAAGAAGCCATGGCCAACCCCAAAATGGAATTTATCTGGAACACACTTCCGGCTGAGTTCAGGGGCGATGAGGAACATCTGCGCAGTGTTGCGCTCAAGAACCTAAAGACCAATGAAATATTGGATATACCTGTGGATACCTGTTTTCTGTTTATTGGTTATGTACCGAACACAGAGATATTTAAAGGCATCATCAATATGACCCGCGCCGGCTATGTACTTACCAACGAGAAGATGGAAACCAACATCCCCGGCGTATTTGCAGCCGGCGATGTCCGGGATAAATTTTTAAAGCAGGTAGCAACTGCAGTTGGGGATGGGGCCATTGCCGGATACGCAGCAGAAAAATATCTGGCAGAAAGCGAAGTCTTCGAAAATCAAATCATGGACGCCTCCGTTCCAGGTGTTGTTTATATCTGGAATGCAGTTGATACAGCCAGCCGCGACCTGTTACCTGTAATCGAGGATTTTGAAAAAGAACACGGCAGTAATATTAAGGTAACCAAGGTAGATATCTACAAATCCACAGGCATTGCCAGCCGTTTGGGCATCAGTGCTGTCCCAAGCGTTGCATTCATACAAAACGGTAAGCTTGCCGGCGTATTGACCGGACAAATCACCAGACAGGCCCTGGAAGACGGTTTAATCCATATGTAAATCCCCCTCAGTCCCCTGATCCTTCCTTTCAACATAGGACCGGGGGATTTTTTATTTTACCTCCCACGATGCCTGATGAAAGTTATCCACCCATGCCACATATTCATCCATCAAAATGTGGATAACATTTACTTTCCACATCATTTCTGTTAAAATATATCATCAGGACCATGTACAAAGATATATGTCACACTTATATAGGCGATAATATGGCAGGTCACAAGATACAATCACATAAGACATTAAAGAAGGTGAATTAATGAAAATCGTTATTATTGACGGTCAGGGCGGCAAGATGGGCAAATCTGTAATTGAACAGCTGAAGAAACGTTTTCCTGAACTGGAGACATATGCAATCGGGACCAACAGCATTGCCACCTCCGCCATGTTAAAGGCAGGGGCAACCTATGGGGCAACCGGCGAGAATCCTGTCATTGTCAATGCCCAGGACGCGGATATCATCATAGGCCCCATCGGTATTGTCATGGCCAATTCCCTGTTGGGAGAAATCACCCCGGCCATGGCAGCCTCCATAGGATCCAGCAAAGCATATAAGATACTGATTCCGGTAAACCGCTGCAATCATTATATCGTGGGCTGCCAGAACAATACCTTATCCGATTATATCAACATGGTATGTGATGAAGTAGGGAAGGAAGTGAAATCCATTTGAGGACCATAGAATTTAAAATGGAGCGCCAGGGCCTTGTACAGGAAGGCGACAAAGTCAAAATCATTGAACGGGAAGGAACCAGCAGCTACAGTTATATCATTGAACCAGCTGTAGCCATGTCCGGCTGCTTTCCTTCCAGGTACCGCATCAGATCCGAATATGGCATCATAAAGGAAATCCGGGAAAATTCCAGGGGATTTTACGTAATAGTGGATTTTGATGAGGATGAACCAACCTGATTGGATCTTCCAGCCAAAAGACAGTAAGGAGACATGTCAAATGAAATCATATCTAAAGGCGATTCCAGCTGCTGCAGGTGCCGCATGTCTTTTAACCGGCGGATATCTGTACCACATGGCCCTGGATGCCAAAACAGACAAATCATCCCTGTTAAAACCATCTCCAGACCATATACAGCCTGACAATCAGGCCCTTCTGCGGCACAGGAAGGCCCTTGAGGAAAGCAGCCGTCTGACCCGCCAATACCAGGACCGGTATCTGTATTCCTTTGACAATCTAAAACTCCATGCTTATCTGTGCATGAACGGGAAATCAGGCAATCCAAAGCAGACAGATACCCATATCGGCACAGGAAGCCAGACCGGCACAGGAAACCAGACCGGCACAGGAAGCCAGACCGGCACAGGAAGCCAGACCGGCACAGGAAGCCATTGGGTAATCCTGGTACACGGTTACGCAGATTCTGGCCTGTGGTTCCATGAAGAGGCCCTGGCCTTTTACCGACAGGGCTTCCATCTGCTGCTTCCCGATGCCAGGGGACATGGCAAAAGCCAGGGCACCTATATAGGAATGGGTTGGCATGACCGCCTGGATATCATAAGCTGGATTCACTGGATTATTGAAAATGATTCCCAGGCAGAAATCATCCTATACGGTGTTTCCATGGGAGCAGCCACCGTCATGATGGCTGCAGGTGAATCTCTGCCGTCTAATGTAAAAGCAGCCGTGGAAGACTGCGGATACACATCTGCATGGGATGTACTGAAATACCAGCTGAAAAAACAGTTCCATCTGCCTGCATTTCCAGCGCTTACCTGTGCCGGTCTGGTCAATTTCCTCAAAAACAGATATTGGTTAAAAGACGCCGATGCCGTCAAATGTGTCTCAAGGACAAAAATCCCCATTCTCTTCATCCATGGCACAGAAGACAGGTTCGTCCCCTTTGAGATGTTATGGACACTCTATAATGCCTGTAACAGCAAAAAGGAATACCTTGCAGTAAAAGGCGCGGCCCATGTAAAATCTGCCATGGTGTACGGCCCAGCCTACTGGGATAAGGTATTCCGATTCATTGGTTTATCATCCTATCCAATTGGTACAATCCTGATTTCAGATGTAGGTTCTGCCGCCGGCGGGATTGTGGGTACCGGAACCGTAACCTCCTGACCCGGTTTATCGGTTCCGGTCACCGTGCCGCCTGGAGTGGCCGGATCTGAAACCGGACCACCCGGATTCATGACCGGGCTGCTTGGATTCCCAGCCGGACTTCCTGGTGCCATTGTCGGTGCAGGTACCTCTCCAGGCAGTGTCTCTATCGGTACAATCACCTCATTCCCGTCCTGACTGCCCTCTTCCTCATTTGATACATCTACAGACGCCATATCAATCAGACTTCTGTCAGACCCATTTAATTCAACCGCCTTACTCCAAAGCACCTTTGTTATACCGCTGCCCTTATTCCATTCACAGTCATGCCACAGGCAGATAACCTTTCCGTCCTTTGCCATTACAATCTCCAGCATATCATTTCCATCCACATGCTTACCTGTCCTGGCCGATTCATCATTTATCTTGTAAATTGCCCCATCCCTTGATATAACCGCTGCAACTCCATAAGAGCCATTCCATATGGAAGGATGGTATTCCCCAAATATCTCTCCTTCTTCTTCATAATAATACATGTTCTGAATAACACCTGGGAAGGGCTCTGACAAGGCCTGTTTATTCTGTCCGTTTAAATCCGTCTTGAATATCCTGCTGTACCATTCACCGCCGAATCCTTTATCCACATAACTGCTATAATAAATCTGGTTATCCACAATGCAGTAACTTTGTACACCGTACGTTTCCCTGATAAGAACAGTATCATTGCTGTCCTTTTTTGAATTAACAGTTGCCTTTGTACCGCTGCCGCTGAGATAATATGTGCTTCCATCAATGGTAAGCTGCCCATGCTTCACATATTTAATCTTCCCATCTTCCTCAATCCTGTATATCCGGTCACCGACAGCAACACTGTCTCCATTATCAGAAACAGCCGGATTTCCCAGTTCATCCACCAGATAACAACTGTCATCCTTTATTTCAACTGTGTACTTACCTTCCCCGGTCGCTATTTCCACTCCGGATACAGCAGAATGGATTGATCCTGCCTGTGCATAGTAAATAGTATCATTAAGCACCATATAACCATCCACCTGCTCGGCAATCAATTCCTTTACATCACTTCCCGGCCTCATGCGGAACAGTTTATCACAAAGCCCTTTCTCTGCCTCTGAAAGGCGCGTCAGCTGGCTTTCCTTCACCTTAGGCAGATAATATACATAGTCACCATAAGCCCGCATAGAATTCCTTGTGGTCTTCTCTGGAGATGTTTCCCCTCCTAGGACCATGATTTTATTCTCCACAGTCTTCCTGTAAAGAATCGTCTTAAACAGGCCTGTCCCTTCCTCCTCTTTCAGAAAACACCAGAACGCATTGGTCCTTACAAGGCTGTCCAGGTTCTCTCCTGTACTCTCAGGAACATAATCCAAATCCACCTCAATATTTTTAAGATACCCCTTGGTATCGTGGAGGGTATATATCTGCCCATCCTGTTTTAACTGCCCAGTCACCATAAACCCGTCGTCATTAAAATAATACAGGAAACCATCGATATCCTTCCACTGATCCTCAACAAAACTTTTCTCATCCAGATAATACATCCATCCCTGGTCTGTCTCATTCCATCCCACAGATGGCTCCTCATCTGTGTCAATGGTCAAATCCATGGTTTCCTCCTCCTTGGAAAAGTCCAGCTGCTTATAATCCGAACTTATTTTCCCAAAAACGGAAATAACCACATAAATAGCTGCAACCATCACAAGTACGGCAATCATGATAAGAAATACCATCTTTATGGGCGATTCTTTCTTTTTACGGCGTCTGTTCATTTGCTTTTCCTCTGAACCTCTTTTTCTATAATAACTTATAGTATCAGACTTTCCTGGTTTTTACAATGGAGGAAATCTTACAATAAATAAAAAAGCACCTATCCATAACTGATAAGTGCCTTAGTGCCCAGAGCCGGAATCGAACCAGCAACACGAGGATTTTCAGTCCTCTGCTCTACCAACTGAGCTATCTGGGCATCTGATGAGCGTGCCGGGGTTCGAACCCGGGACAACTTGATTAAAAGGCAGTATATTTAAGTCATTTAACGCCACTTGACATATTTGCAGGATTGGTATAATATAATAATACCAGGAAGTTTAGTACATATGTTGCACTAAACAAAGCCCCAAAGAGTACCAGTCTTTGGGGCTTCTTTTTGGCTAGCTGTCTTTACGGTTCCGGTCTAACCATTTGCATATGTAGTAACCAGCTACACTTGCCATGACCGAAACCAGGAAGTTTAATACATCGGACATGTTGCACACCCCCTTTCCGCTGTGCGGTATAGGGTAGACAGCAAACCTATTATACTATATTTACTTCCTTTTCTTAGGTTTTGGATATGGGTCTTTTTCATCCGTTATCCCTAATATATAATCTGTACTGACATTGTACAACCCAGCTAATTTTATCAAAACTTCTAAAGGCAACGAACGCGTACCATTTTCATAATTATATGAACCAGAAATCACTAGATAATGTATTATCAAAAATCAAACAATTAAAAGGCACCTATCCATAACAGATAAGTGCCTTAGTGCCCAGAGCCGGAATCGAACCAGCGACACGAGGATTTTCAGTCCTCTGCTCTACCAACTGAGCTATCTGGGCATTTATCTGCAGATTCTGAGGAACAATCCTGTCCTTCGTTATCATGCCGACAACGCTAATATTTTACCCAGTTTTTGCCCAATTGTCAAGTGGATTTGGAAAAAATATTTATTATTTTCTCCCGGCCTATTTTCACCTGGGCGGATTGAAGCCTCGGCTTCCGCTTGGATGGGAGGCCGCTAAAACCACGGGGAAGTCATGATTTTCCTTAAGACAGCGGGAAAGCCATGGATTTCCCCAGGGCAGAGGACATGTCCGCAGGGCCTGAATCCGGACAGGCGTCACATATATTCCTTCCGGCCGCTGGCATCTGCAATCCCTTCGTCTTCACGGTATTTGGCAACCGTCCTTCTGGAGATGGAGATACCGCGCTCAGCCAGTTTTTCGCCCAGCAGGCGGTCGCTGTAGGGCCTTTTCTTATCTTCGGCATCTATGATTTCCCGAAGCGCCCGTTTGATGTCCGCTGCAGTGACGGCAGAGGAGTTATCCGGGTCAGCGGTATTTTCCTGGACAGAGACCTTTCGGGAGAAGAAAAAGTTCATGGGATATACGCCCCAGGAACACTGGAGGTACTTCTTGCTGACAGCTCTGCTGACCGTGGACTCATGGATGTCCAGTTCCTGTGCAATGTCGGCCAGCTTGAGGGGGGCCAGGTGGGAGGGGCCGTAGGTAAAGAAGCCTTCCTGATGTTCCAGTATGGATTTGGATACCTGCATCAGGGTCTTTCCTCTCTGGGTCACGCACTGCCGCACCCATTCCGCCTGGCGTATTTTGTTGCTCAGGTATTCCTTCAGCTCGGCAGAATCAGGGTTGCGGTTCATCTGGCTGTAGTAACTGTTAATCTCTATATTTGGGTACATGGACTCATTGAGCAGTATGTCAAAATGTTCCTTGAATTTAACAATGGTTACGTCCGGTATGATGTATCGGAGTTTTTCCCTGCTGCTGAAGGAGACGCCGGGTTTGGGGTTCAGTGATTTGATGATCTGGCAGTATCCCGCGGCCTCGGCCTGGGACAGGTGCAGCTTCCTTGCAATGGCGGGGATCTGGTTCCTGGCCACCATTTCCAGGCAGCCGTCAATGATGGAACTGAGGATGGGGGTCAGCATCTGGCGCCGGTCCAGCTGAAGCGACAGACATTCTTCCAGGTTCCTGGCACAGACGCCTGCCGGGTCCAGCTGCTGTAGGGTATATAAAAGTCTTTCCACCACAGACAGGTCAGTCTGAAAATAGGAGGCGATATCCTCTGCGCTTTCGCCCAGGTAGCCTTTGTTGTCCAGGGACTCCAGCATGAATTTAATCATGTCGGTCTCCAGGCTTGAGAAGTCCTCGGTAACCAGCTGGGACCACAGGTAATCCTGTAAGGTCTCGCCGTCGTCCGTGTTGATGTTCCAGCTGCTCTTGAAATCATAATCATCATCATTATTCTGTCTCTGATAGAGGTAATAATTCTCTTCATTAAAGGAATTCAGCCACTGCTGTTCCTCAATTGATTCCTTCTGCTGATTCCCGGCAGGAGGTTCCACGATATCAATCACAGGATTTTCCAATGCCAATTCATTGATGTAGGTATTCAGCTCCTGAGAGGTCATCTGCAGAATCTCAGCCGACTGTATCATCCGCTGGGACAGGGCCTGTGTCTGCTTAACCTGCAGTTTTAAATCCATAACACTTCCTTCTTTCATCTTAAGTCCAATGTTTTTTTGACCATACAATTATATCACAGAAGCCTGTCCAGCACAATCAAAGACTTTTGACGTCCCTGCCTCATTTTTGGGCCTCATTTTTGAGGGGAGCCATGGTTTTAAGATCTCCGTTGATTGGAACAGGATCATATGATAGGATAATAACATGGATTCCTCCCCGCCCTTCTGGATGGGGAATTTATGTACGCACACTAAAACAGGAGGATTCTCCCGCCATGCTGTTCAGTTCAATGATATTTTTATGGCTCTTTCTGCCATGTGTCCTGATCCTCAACCTGATACTGCCCCGCGGGGCCGCAAACTGGTTCCTGATTGCAGCCGGTTTTATATTCTATGCCTGGGGTGAGCAGGAGTATATCTGGGTCCTGCTCTTATCCCTTCTGGTCAATTACCTTGGTGCGCGGCTTATGGGGAAGGCTGGAGAATCACGGACCCAATGCCCCGGATACACCTTTGCCATCCTGGTACTGCTCCTGGCATTCAACCTGGGCCTTCTGGGATATTTTAAATATTTTGATTTCATCACGGGCCTTCTGGGCAAGCTGTCCGGCAGGCAGTTCATGGAGCCCAGGAACCTGCTTCTGCCCATTGGAATATCCTTTTATACCTTTCAGATGATTTCTTATGTCATCGATGTATACAGGGGGGACATACCGGCGGAGACCCGCCTGTCCCATCTGGCGCTGTACATTTCATTTTTTCCGAAAATGATCCAGGGGCCGATTGTCCGTTACGGAGGCTTTGACGCATGTATCCATGACCGACATGTCACGCCGGAGCTATTTGCCTATGGGGCCAGGCGTTTTATCTACGGCCTTTCCAAGAAACTGATTCTTGCCAACCAGTTCGCAAGCGTGGTGGATAAGGTACTGTCCCATCCCATGGAGGAAATCAGCGGAGGGCTGGGCTGGTACATAGGGATTCTCTACACCCTTCAGATTTACTTTGATTTTTCAGGGTATTCCGATATGGCGGAGGGTCTGGGGAAAATGCTTGGCTTTCATGTACCGGAGAATTTCAATTACCCGTACCTGGCGCGGAATGTGGGGGAGTTTTGGCGCAGGTGGCATATTTCCCTGTCCGGCTGGTTTAAGGACTACCTGTATATTCCGCTGGGAGGAAGCAGGAAGGGGACCGTGCGTACTTGCCTGAACCTGATGATTGTGTTCCTGTGCACTGGTTTCTGGCATGGGGCAGGGCTGTCCTTTATTGCATGGGGCCTGTACTATGGCGTCCTGCAGGCCGCGGAACGGCTTTTCCTCAAAAAACGCCTGGAGCACCTGCCGGGGGCCGTAAGCTTCCTGTACATGTTTTTTGTCACGGTAACCGGATGGACCATGTTCCGCGCGGATTCCCTAACAAGAGGAATCATGCTTCTTGGGCAAATGCTTGCCATGAGGCCCGGGGTTTATGATAGTTCCATGTTCATCACACATAAAACAACGGTATTCATGATAATCGGGGTCCTGCTCTGCGGTCCGGTCCAGGCCATGGCGCCGGGGGTCAGGCATCATATGACGGATAAGGATGGCATTTCCCTAATGGAGGGGGCATGGTTAATCCTGCTATTTGCATACAGTATCGCAGTGGCTGTGGGAAGTACATATAATCCATTCATTTATTTCAGGTTTTAGGGTGTGTTTGGCCCAATCCGGCAGGGAGGTTGGCATTGGATGAATAAACGGATAAAAGCATACATATTTTCAGGCATGTTCCTGGCAATGCTGGTGCTGCCCCGTATCCTGTTCATTCCCTTAAAGGGATATGTGGACACAAAGAATTATGAGAACCGGGTATATCAGGAGAAACCTGTGTTAAGCATACAGGGGATTTCGCAGTATCCCGGGCTTTACGATGCTTATTTTAACGACCATCTGGCTTTTAAGAACCCTCTTGTGGCATTTGTGAAGCTGGCGGATATCCGGGTGTTTGGCGAGGTTTCCTCAGATGCGGTGCTTATGGGCAAGGACGGATGGATGTTTTATAAGCTAAAAGGGGAAATGGAAGACAGTCTGGCGGATTACCAGGGGACGAATCACTATCCTCAGGAACAGCTGGAGCGGTTTGCCGGTTTCCTGCGGTCGGCGGACAGCCATCTTGGCAGCAGGGGAATAAAATTCATTTTATATATTGTCCCCAACAAGGAGCAGGTGTATAGTGAATACATGCCGTCCTCGGTGAAGGTGGTTAATGAAGGATCCAAGGCAGACCTTTTATACGCCTATCTGAAGGAACATACGGATGCGGATGTGTTTTATCCGTTGGGGCTATTCAGGCAGGCCAGCCAGGACTGGTGCCAGATTTACCGCAAATACGATACCCACTGGAATGATATGGGCGCGTTCCTGGCAGCGCGGATGGTGATTGCGGATATCAACCATGAAAAATTCGGTCCGGAGTCTTATATGGAATATACCATAGAGGATAAGGGTACCTTCAGCGGCGATCTGGCAGCCATGCTGAATCTTCAGGACTATTATGATGACGACCCGTTTTTGAAGGTGGCGGATTATCGGGAGGATGTCACCTATGCCATGGACTATCAAAACCAAAGGGAGACCATAACACGCTACATATCCGATGCGCAGGACCAGGAGCGGAATGTGCTTATGCTGAGGGATTCATTTGGCGTCCATATGGCGGAATATCTTGCAAAGGAATATCCCCAGGTGACCCTGATGGATTACCGTACGGAAGACTGCGCTGCCTCTGTCAGGGAACTTAAGCCGGATGTGGTGGTGGTTGAGGTGGCGGAGCGGTATACGGATTACATGTTTGGACTGCTGGAAAGCCTGGGGACCATGGAGTGGGAATGACGCACTATAATTAGGAGGATTTAATCATGCAATACAGGACAATGAGGTTTCAGAAGACGGAAGACAGGGTGTCCCTGCTTGGGTTTGGATGCATGCGCTTCCCCAAAACGGAAAGCGGGGCCATTGACCGGGAGAGGGCCGGGAAAATGCTGGACACGGCCCTGAAGGCCGGCGTGAATTACATCGACACAGCGTATCCCTATCACGACGGGGAAAGCGAGCCGTTCCTGGGCCGGATACTGGCAAAGTATGCAAGGGATTCTTATTATCTGGCAACCAAGCTGCCGGTATGGCTTGTTAATACGGCCAAAGAGGCCCAGGCTGTGTTTGACGGGCAGCTGGACCGCCTGCAGGTCAGCTATGTGGATTATTACCTGTTCCACGCCCTGAACCGTGAACGCTGGGAGAAGCTTAAAGGTTCCGGTATCATTGAGTGGGCGGAGCAGTTAAAACAGGAAGGGAAGATCCGGCATCTTGGATTCTCGTTCCATGATGATTATGAGGTTTTCAGGGAAATCATCACCTACAGGCAGTGGGATTTCTGTCAGATTCAGTACAATTATATGGACCGGGATATACAGGCAGGAGACAGGGGATATGAGCTGGCAAGGAAAATGGGCATTCCCATGATTGTCATGGAACCCGTAAAAGGCGGGATGCTGTCCGGGCTTCCCAAGGAGGCGCAGGCAATCCTGGAGGAAGCGGACCCGGAGCGTTCACCTGCATCCTGGGCCCTGCGCTGGGTGGGCAGCCATCCTGGGGTGAAGCTGGTTTTAAGCGGCATGTCTTCTGAGGAACAGCTGGAGGATAATATCAGGACCTTCAGCCCATTCGTACCACTTGGTACGCAGGAGGAGGAAGTCATTGGCCAGGCTGCAAAGGCTATCCGGGCCCGGCTTAAGAACAGCTGCACGGCCTGCCGCTACTGCATGCCCTGTCCGGCAGGAGTGGACATACCTGGCAATTTTGCCATATGGAACGAGGGCGCCATGTATGACATTGAGGAGAAGGCCAGGAAGGCATTTAAAGAAAAGCAGGAAGCCGGCGCCGATGCCGGCCTGTGCATCCAGTGCGGGAAATGTGAGAAGGTCTGTCCCCAGGGCATTGGGATAAGGAAGGACCTGGCAGATGTGGTGAAGGATCTGTCAGCCCTTTAAAGCCACGGTTTTCCCCTGTGGGGGAGGTTGATGGAGGTCGCGCCGATGAAACGGCTGCGGGCCTCCTTTTGTTTGCGCGCCATGGGCGCGCTCTAACGGGTGAAAGTCCCGAACAC
>ERZ1106969.649-NODE-649-length-33336-cov-20.100267_pt1 | contig 33336 bp, 29 predicted proteins | sample MGYA00403685_ERZ1106969 | MGnify/ENA primary metagenome ERZ1106969 (study PRJEB35170, sample SAMEA104062416) | human gut metagenome | biome: human gut; feature: human-associated habitat; material: faeces | place: Denmark | collected 2012-05-18 ... | reverse complement strand
AAACTTGTTGAACGGAATTTTTAATTTGTCAAGGTACGGATTATTTCCTGCTTACCCTTTTACTGTATATTGGCGCTCGTAACTGCTGTTTCTGGAATCATACGAAGTATTCACTGTAAATCCTTCATTCTGATCCAAAATTTTTTGTCTGTTTGCTTTTGTCAGTCTTGCCATATCATGTTCTCCTTATTTTTTATTAACATCATTCATATCGTCCTTATTAAATGTGCAACAAACATCTCCTTTCAATAACTCTAATACTGTTTTCCTCATTACTGGTCATAACCATACTATTAACAGTTTCTATAAAATAAAAAGACTCCCTCCTTTCTTCACTCAGAAAAGAACAAGTCTTAAACAATTTCAATGTTTATACGAAAACAACACCTCCATCGTTCCAGATTTCTTTTCTGATACTAAGTACAGATTAAAAATGTTTTTAATCTGTACTTAGTATCAGAACCAGACGAATAGAGATGTATTTTCCTATTTTTTATTGTATTGTAAACTGTACACCAGAAATATAACTTCCAATAATCACTTAATAGATGAATCATTTCATCTATTAGGTTTATACCATATATCTTCTGTATTTGTCAAGCTGTTACTATATTAAAACCAGTTCGCTTCTTTCAATTTAAATCGTTCACGTAACTATTTTTATATTCTTCCTCCTCACCATCATCCCATTTCATCCTATCCTCATTTTCATTTGACATAAACTCACAGCCCTTATTGAAGTCTCAGAATCATCTATAAAATCATATTATTCAAAATGACACAAGTGCAGAAAAATCTGCACTCTGAATTTCTGTCACCTATTCTTTATATCTCGCATATAATGCATTAACAAACATCGCAAACAAAACAACCCCTAATAAGTATTCAATAACTGACAGCCAATATTGTAATCCATTCTGCTCAAAACTGTTTTGTCCCGCTAAAGCAGCAATAGAAATCAGAAAATAATTCCAAACAATAGTTGCTCCCTTACAAAATGATTCTCCATTAAGTGGAATATCCCACATCTTTGAAAGTATTTCTACAAATTTTATAAATGAAAACATAAATGTATTTATCAATACCATGATACCTGATGTTCTTATAATTCTAAAAGGCTTATATCCATATCCAGCACAAAAATCAAATAAAAAACTCATGACCTTATCTGATCCTTTTTCTGTTTTATATAATAATTTAGCCATTTGATAGTTTGCTTCTGCCCGTTCACGCACATTTCTATTATTATCCGCAGATTTTCCAATCCATTTCCAAATATCATATGTTAGATTTTTGAATTGTTTTTTCTCAAATCCATATGCATTTTCAATGTTTGAATCTTTTATTTCTAAAGTATCAATATAAAGTTTAGCCCGTGCAACTACTTTATCAATGGAAGTATCATCTATTGTCATTTTTTCTACTCTATTTCCAATGGACAATTTCCCAATATGTGTGTTTTGCCATATATTTAACCAACACACCGTAGATGTAATATTTTTCTGCATATTACCATTATTATTAAACTCATTTATTCTGCTTCTCTGGATAATAATATTTTTACTTTCCGCATATAAATCTAATATATCTATATTTGCATCTCGCAATTCTAATTTATCCATTTTATAAGCTGTATTTTCTTTATCATCACCCAAATCTCGATACTGATTTACAACCGTAAAAATACCAACTTCCATTTTTTCCACACTACATTCAGCCATAAAAACGCTTGCACAATCAACTTGCATGTGCTGAATTTTTTGTCCTACAATATGAATATTGGTTCCAATTGATTGAAATATGCTAAACTCTGATCTAACATCAACAAAATTTTCTATATATATTGTATCTGTTAAAGAATAATCCTTAATTGACAGTATTATATCTTCGATATTCGGTTTAATCGAAAAATATTTAATCTTGTCTATATTATTTTCCGACATTATTTTTAAGATAAGTTTATCATTTATAGTTAAAATCCCACTTATAATATTCTCTACCTTTGCTTGATATACTTTATCGTTACCATCTTTCATTTCAAATAATAGAAAACCCATAAAATCTCCTTTAAACTTCGGCTTTATATATATATATATTAATCAGATTCTACCATATCTCAACATGTCAGTGAAACAAAAAATCACTGAATATAATTTTTCTACATCCAGTGATATTCTTTAAAATTAATTCTCAAACATCGACAATCCCACCAACATCATCCCCTCACCCATACTAGCCCATCCTCTTTTTTCTCTCTGTATTTCTTTCTGACTAAACACCTGCTGCCTCCTTCCCAAAATACCCTTCCAATGCCTTCTCCATAATCTTCTGCACTGCTCCGGCATCCATCTGCCCAAAATACCTCTCATACAATTCCAGCGACAACTTCACAGACACACTCTGTGGTTTCTTCTGTTCTTTCCCTGCCAGGACACTCTCAACCGCCTCTTTCGTAATGTCCTTTCCCATCTTCCGCAGTTCCACTGCCTGCTTCGGTTTTAGTTTCTTACCCTCAGCCTCTGTCACCTGCTGGATCAGCTTCTGCATCTTCACATTCAGACAATGATCTTTGCAACTGACCGTTCCGGCACTTCCCTGCGAAGCTGGATCGCCTGTTCCAGAAGAAATTCAAAGTTTTCCGGAAGCTTCTGAGAACGGTGCTTTTCACGGTCAGCAGGTCTGAGACCTGCGAACTGTTTTTCTGCAAAGGCTTTTTCGTACCGGTAAAGAGTGCGGACAGAAATGTTATTCTCATCAGCGATCGTTCTGCGCAGATGTAAACGTTTGGCATCATCCAAACCTGTCTGAAGGAGCGGAGAGATCAGCTGGAAACGGTGAAGTGCTTCCTGATCCCGCCATTGCTGTTTTATAAATGTATCACTTGTACTCATAGTATAGATACCTCCTTTTGAGACCACTATACTATCTGCACACATGACAGACGAACCAAAGCGGGTGCATGCATCTACCAGCGGATCGGCGTTAAGAACCCACCGCTGTTATAGATGATCCGGAGGATAAGTTCCAGCCAGTTTTGATGTCTGTTTCTGATCTTGTTGAGCAGCAAGCCGGAAGTAAACAGGATTTCCTCTCCCAGATCTAATATCTGATATCCGACTGTCCGCAAGTATCCTTCTATACGCTGCAGATTTTCACGAAACCATTGAAGCCAGCGGATCATGGTGTTGAAAGAAGGATAATCCTCAGAGTCCAGGTCATCTGGAAGAATCACTTCATCCAGGACACCGGCAATCACCTCTGCTTCGTAGTGTTTATAGGGAACAAGGCAGTCGGGAAGTTCATTGTGATAGCTACGACAGTTCTGACATCGGAACCTGCGGATCATCAGGCGTTCCTTTATTCCACCTTCCTTTTTACGGATGCGTGGACGGGAGTCCCTGTAACGGAGCATTCCCTGACAGACAGGGCATAGATGGGAGTTCTCACTGCTCTCAACAAAAAACACCAATATCCTTCTTGAGGATTAGTGTGTAGTCTGATATAATAATCATGGTTTTGACCATGGTCTCAGAGTACACAACTTTCCACGGGAGGTGCTCTGGGACCTTTTTCTTTCTGTAAACTAATGACAGTATACAGGTCATTCCAGAGACTGACAAGTAGATCAGCATTATGCTATTTTAAGGAGTCAACAACACCTTTATCCCCAATCAAAAATAGCTTCATATTACCAAAATTTTTAATTAAAATAATGATAACATGAAACTATTTTAGCGTAAAGTTGAAAACCATATTCTCTCTAATTTTAGTAAGACACACCATTATCCCAAAATTGATCACAAGATAGATCTATTTCATCATTTACTTTGCATAAATTGAACCAACAATCTTTTCCCGTAATGTGCACGGCAAAATTCTACACAAGAAACTCAACACTTTATACTTAGCACCAGCTACACAAATTGGTGCACAATTCTTTTTCTGTGCAATCCGTGCAATATATGTACCAATAACCTCCGGTGACATCCCACTCTGCTCATCTTTCTCCATCTGGCTGACACTGCGTGAAATACGGCCGCCGTATTCATTATCACCTAAAGCTGTCTTTTGTCTGGCCTGTGTAAAACCGGTATGAATATCTCCAAGTTCTACTGCTGTTACCCTGACACCATAAGGACTTACCTCATTATCAAGCGCACAGGAATACGAAGACACTGCTGCTTTACTGGCTGAATAAAATGCCTGAAACGGAATATGTGCCACTGCTGCCACAGAACTGATATTGACAATATGTCCTCTGTGCTGTCTGCGCATAGAAGGAAGAACAGCTCTGCTTACATTGACAGTTCCAAAAAAATTTACATCAAATTGTGCTTTCGCCTGTTCTAACTCTGTAAATTCCACTGCCCCGGAAATACCAAAACCTGCACAGTTTACAAGGATCTGGATACTTCCTCTTTCCAAAAGAATCTGCTCAACGGCTGCCTGCACGGAATCCTCATCTGTCACATCCACACTCACATGCTTCACACCTTCTATAGGAATATCCCGGCGGCTGAACTCATAGACTATATAGCCAGCCTTGCTTAACGCTGCTGCGGTACATCGGCCAATTCCGGAACTTCCGCCGGTGACAAGAGCTGTCTTTTTCTGTTCGGATTTCATATTGTTATTCACCTCACATTCCCCAAAATAGTTATCAGTAGAAATTGGGGAAAACCATCTGGTTACACCATTCCTTCATAATGGCAATCAATAAAATCATCAAACTCTTCACCATTAATTAAAATTCCCACCGCATATAAGAGAAATTCTTCCTTGGCACTATTACTATTAGCGTGTGTTGCCAAATCAATATCTTCATGAATCAATTTTCTATATTCACTAACATCCATAACGTTCCCCCTGTAATTTAATCAACTCTAATGATAGAATTGGTCCTATTTCAAAAGCCATAGACTATTCACCTCTTTATTTCTGTTCCTTTTCAATTATATCTCTTTATATTCACTAAGAAATTTATGTTTCTTCGTACATGTACTCGATATCATTACTTCTGCATAGACCAAATATTTCTCAGTAGCTTATTTTAAATTATACTAATCATAACACTTATTTCACTCAATTTCACAATAATCGATAACTCATCTTAATCTGTTCGCATTCGATATCGTCTCCGATAATAATCCATTGTCCTATATTCAATTAAATCTTTCATCTGCTCTGCTAATACTGGATTCTTAATATTGGGGTCTGACCCTAGTATCCTCACTTTTTTCTATTATACCATGCTCATGTGTATTTGGAATTTCTCATTTTGACTTGCTATCAAATATCTGTCTTCTCACATCCTTTAGATTTCTTTTACAAAACTTTCAGGACTGATTTAATTTTTTATTTGTCTCTCATAGAGTTTGTCTTCAATATCAGTATTTCGTTCATTTTTCTTTAGGTGAAAAATTACTGAAAATTCACATTTCCGTTTTTCACACAGTTTATAATTATTTCAGAAAACTTTTATCTCTACTTTTGTGTACCTGACCCCAATGCCTGACGGTACCCCATCAATACCAGGGGATGTCCACTTCGGACAGAAGCCTCCACGACTCTTCACAGCTGCCACCAGTTTCTGTTCAACTTCCTTCTCTCGCATAGATCTCCTTTCAGGGGTGCAGGAGTAGATGGTCATTTCTATACTTTATATATATTTATAAAATCATAAAAATCATATATAAGACTTATATATAAATGACCTTCTACACTTGCACCTCACTCTGTCATGAATTGACCGTCACCACCTGCAATTGATGGAAAATCACAGAAAATCCTGCTCTTCCTTCAATTTCAGTCCATAAACGATCATGCCCTTCTTCGTTTTCTTCTTGATGAAACCCGAAGACTCCAATGTTGTGTAAAAATCTGATGTGCTGCGGGTATACTCTCCTGAACGGATGCAGTAGCTTCGATATGCCTGGTACAGCTCTCCAGACTTCTCGGTAAGATCTGCACCAATATCACAGCAGTCATCCAGAAACTGTCCCATCCAGTTATTGTCTTCGCGGTACTGATTGATGGCATCCTGCACAAGCTTCGGCAGTGGAATTCTGAAATCCTTCTCGATTGCCTTACCTGCTCCCTCGATGATCCATTTCATGATGTAACCACCTGCATTCTGATACAGATAATCCGCATAATTTTTGATATCGCTGTTTCCCTCAATCTTCGCATTGAATGGGATCACCACAAGTCTTCGCCAGATACCATTGTCATTCGCTCCCACTTTCGGAAGATGATTGGTATACAGGACCAGCGTATGTGATGGAACAAAATGGAACGGTGCCTTAAACTTCTTCTCCGCCTGAATCTCATCTGTGGAACAAAGCTGTTTTACCACAGAGGTATTCAGTCTCATGCCTTCCTGCATCTCGGAAGAAATGATGAGTCGTTTTCCCTTCATCTCTGCTAGCTCCGGCATGATATTACGCTTACATTTCATCGTCAGGGACTCTGCAGAAAGCTTGCCTGCATAGGTACCCATGACACGGAAAATTGTATTCCAGAAGGTGGACTTACCATTGGCACCATCTCCATATGCGATAATCATGTGTTCCTGATAAACCTTACCGATTGCTGCCATTCCGATAACCATCTGTACATAGTCGATGACTTCCGGATCCTTGCAGAAAAACACGTCCAATGCATCCAGCCAGATCTGTTTTCCTTCATCACTCGGAGAACAGGAAGTGATTCTGGTAATAAAATCATGAGGATCATGCTCCTTTTCACCATCCAGACCTTTTCTCAGGTCATAGGTTCCAGTCGGAGTATTCAGAAGATTCTCATCGGCATCCAGCGTGGATACATCGATTACCGTCATCGGCTTCGCTGTATTGTAGGTTGCATTGATTCTCTTAAAATCTCTGCGTCCAAGAACAAATTTTCTGTATTCCTCTGCGAATGCCAGCTTATTGACCAGTGGAAACAATGCCGATGGGGCATTCTTCGCAACTGCCTTAGAACCACGTTCCACATCTGCCCTGTCAGCACCTGCTTTGATGAGTGCTTTCTTCGCAGCATCCATACTGTCATTTGCATCCTTCATCTGGAGATCCATGAATTCCAGAACAGCTCCCATTGCCAGCTGTGCATCTTCGATCCAGCACTTTCCGTCATATCGGATATATTCCGTTGCTTCCGAATATCGCAGTTCTTCACCATACTCACGTATCAGAAGCTTCGCCTCGTCCATGTCGGTAAACTCATCTGGTCTTAAGTAGCCTACATATTTCTCGTTGTATTCCTCCGGCGGCACATAGCCATCCTGGGAAACAACCGTCTTCTGATAAAATCTCTGAGCACTCTTCCAAATGGTCTCCAGCTCTTCATCTGCAAGCGGCGGATCACATCGGTTCGCATAATCCAGATATGCCTGATACGCTTTTTCCGTATTTCCATATCGTTTCAGGATTCTTCCTGCGAAACGGCTCATAGCATTGTTTCTGCATCCTTCTGGAATCTGGCTGCCATCAGACATACCTGCATCAAAATCTTCTTCCATCGGAAGCTCATCAATGCTCTCCCAGCCTTCATGCCATACCACGTCACCAGCATCTGCTCCGAAAATGAATCTTGCTGCATCCAGCGCGTTCCCATCAAAAAACGGATACTTACTCTGAATCGATCTTTTCAGATCCGCATAATACTTCGCATCCTCTGTCGGCTCGATTTCAAAATAGATATGAAACTTCGGTCTCGGTGCTCTGCCATCCTTTTCCTTCATATGATTTCTGCTCGGCGCAATCGCATAGGAAACGTCTGGCATCATCTCATCCATCTTCTCCGGAGTGATCCAGTCCTCTGGATCCTCGCTGTGGTCATTGTCACAATCCATCACCAACACATTGGAGCGGATAAAATTGGAAACACTTCTGTAATTTCCCTTAAACTCTCCACACACATGGTCATACTTCACGGCTTCCTTCATTTCAGAAGCACTGGTTACTTCTACTCTGTTCGGATACACACAGTTCTTTGCATCCGAAGCCACATTCGCTGTCTGTAAAATCAAACGCATTGCATTTCCTCCTAAATTAATAATCTGTCATCTGCTTCAAGGAATCAGCTATCCCAAGGGAACCATCTCCCTTCCTGTAATAGTGAAAAGACAAATCTCTTCCCAATTCCTATGGAGTTTTGAAGCCCCAGATTATGAGAGAAAATGCAATTTTTTTATTTTTCTGCATCGCTTCCTTATATAAAGCGATTTCTGACCTGCACCCTGCGAAAAAAAATTTTGAAAAACCTTCATAATTTCATCCCCGAAAACTCCGTGGGAAGTAGGAGGACATCCACTGAAAAATCTTTTTTTAAAAAAATTTCAGAAACCTTCATAATCCGGAGCCTCAAAACTCCATGAGAAGTAGGAGGACATCCACTGAAAAATCTTTTTAAAAAAATTTCAGAAATCTTCATAATCCGGAGTCTTAAAACTCCATAGGAAGTAGGAGAGACAATCCTCCGTAGAAAAAAACGAAAGGAAAAACAGACATGAGTAAGATGAACGAACTGTCCATGCTCCTGGATGAAATGATCAGCTGTGGAAACACACTGATGAAAACAGCCCAGGCACTGAAAGACCTGTACTCTTCTCCAGAAGAAACGAAGCCATCAGAACCTGAGCCGAAGACAGCGGATCCGGAACCTGCTGAAAAACCAGTTCCGAAAAAACAGTATAAAAAGGAAGAAGTCAGAGCACTCCTCGCTTCCAAAGCCAACGAAGCAGGCGGCAAGTACAAAGCTGAGGTACGTGCAATCGTCAGAAAATACGGAAACGGTGGATCCCTGACCGATGTACCAGAAGCTGACTACCCTTCCTTGGTCACAGAAATGGAGGCACTTGGAAATGCCGGGTAATCACGCACTCCTCTCCGCTTCCTCCAGTCACAGATGGCTTTCCTGTCCACCGTCAGCAAAGCTCTGTGCAAAAGCAGCCAACACATCCAGCCCCTACGCCAAACAGGGAACCGATGCACATACCTTATGTGAGTACAAAGTACAGAAAGCATTAGGATATGACGTTCGCGATCCAACCGAAGATCTGGATTATTTCGATTCCGAAATGGAAAACTGCACCGATCAGTACTGCTCCTACGTTATGGAACAGCTGCAGGATGCAAAATCCACCTGCCAGGATCCTCTGGTTCTGGTAGAACAACGACTCGACTTCTCCAGATGGGTACCGGAAGGATTTGGAACCGGTGACTGTCTGATCGTTGCCGATCAGGTCTTACAGATCATCGACTTCAAATACGGACTCGGTGTTTTGGTAGAAGCTGAAAACAACCCGCAGATGATGTGTTACGCACTCGGTGCTTTGGATCATTACGACTGGCTTTATGATATCCGCGAGATCAGAATGACAATTTTCCAGCCGCGCAGAGACAATATCAGTACCTTCATTATGAAAAGAGATGATCTTCTCTCCTGGGCGGAAAACGTCCTGAAACCAACTGCCGAGCTTGCCATTAAAGGCGAAGGCGAATTCAAGGCCGGTAATCACTGCCAGTTCTGTGCAGTCAAAGACACCTGCCGGAAACGTGCCGAATACAATCTGGAACTCGCCAGATACGATTTCCAGATGCCGATCTACTTAGAGCAGCATGAAATTGCAGCCATTCTCCCACGCATCGATGACCTGATTTCCTGGGCCAACGATATCCGGGAATATGCCCTGCAGTCAGCATTATCCGGAACCGATTACCCCGGATACAAAGTAGTAGAAGGCAGATCCAACCGTAAATTCACGGATGAAACAGCAGTCGCATCCACGGTTGAAAACGCTGGATATGATCCTTATGAGAAAAAACTTCTGGGAATCACAGCAATGACATCCCTTCTTGGTAAGAAGCGATTTGAAGAACTGCTCTCAGGTCTGGTTACCAAACCACCTGGAAAACCAACCCTTGTGCCGGATACAGACAAAAGACCGGCAATCAATACCGCAAAAGACGATTTTAAAACGGAGGAATAATAATTATGGCTAAAATGACAAACCCAACAAAAGTAATCACAGGACCAAACACCAGATGGAGCTACGCACATGTCCTGGAACCGAAGAGCATCAACGGAAGCGCACCTAAATACAGCGTTTCCCTGATCATCCCGAAAACCGACACCATCACCATCGAAAAAATCAAAGCTGCCATCAAGGCTGCCTACACCGAAGGTGAAAACAAGCTCAAAGGAAACGGCAAAAGCGTTCCTGCCCTCAATGTCCTGAAAACTCCTCTTCGTGATGGAGATCTGGAAAGACCAGATGACCCGAACTATGCGAACTCCTACTTCATCAATGCCAACAGTGCAGCCAAGCCAGGCATTGTAGATGCAGACAGACAGCCGATTCTGGATCCTGCTGAAATCTACTCTGGAGTATATGGACGTGCTTCCATCAGTCTGTACGCTTTCAACTCTAATGGTAACCGTGGTATCGCCTGCGGTCTTAACAACCTGCAGAAGATCCGTGACGGAGAACCTCTCGGAGGAAGATCCAGAGCTGAGGATGACTTTGCAACCGAAGAGGATGATGATTTCCTCGCCTAATATGACAACCTGAAAAAAGCTGCGGAGTCATAAAAATCTCCGCAGCTACACTTATCACAACATAGAAAGGAAGCAGACATTATGGAAAACATTTATCTTTGTACACCGATCGTTCTTTCAGAAACACTGGATGATATGAATCCCAAACAGAAACAGACCGCCCTGGAAATCTTACACCATAAGAAATTCATCACCTATTCTGAGACTGGTTTTACCTTCCTGACTACAGCAGAAGCTATGAAATCAGATAAAATCTACCACGGTGGTTCTGAAGGCGTATGCATCTATCGTCAGATCCTTGGTCTGGAAGACTGCAGCATTCGAATGATTCCTGTAAATGAAATCTTTGATTTGATAGACGATTTTTATACTCTGGAAGATCTGGTCAAACTTCTCAGCTTCGTAGATAGCTGTAATTGCAGTTTCTCAAAACTGAGAGGACTGAATGCACCATCTCTGATCCTCTGGAATGCAGAAAACCGCCTGTATCGTGCAATTGAACAGCTTCAGTACAATCCGGAAGGCGAGGATCAGTTTATGAAATGCATTCATGAAGTCAATGTGGAGGACGAAACCTGTGAATGTCACCAGATCCCACGCCGTTCTCTTTTTGACATCGACTATACCTTGATTAATGTAGATGAGAGCGAAAATGCTGAAACCGAAGAAGACTGATCTCATGGCGGCAGGCACCACACCTGCTGCCTTTTAAGGAGTAATCTATGGAAATATTTTTTATGATCCTGGCTTTCATCGGAGCTTTTACCTGTGGATTCTTAAGCAGCCTGCTGATCTGCTGCATCTATATCCTCCGCAGTTACCGGAAAGCTGAGAAAAAACGAAACGAAAGGATGAAACGAAATGGAGAATATCACGGAACTGTCCATTGACCTGGAAACCTATTCCGACGTGGACATAAAGAAATGTGGAAACTATAAATATGCAGAATCTCCTAATTTCGAGATCCTGCTCTTTGCTGTATCTGTAAACAATGGTCCTGTTACTGTCTATGATCTCGCCTCCGGAGATGAACTTCCGGATGAAATATTACAGGCATTAGTGGATGATTCTATCATCAAATGGGCTTTCAATGCAGTATTTGAACGCATCTGTATCAGCTGGTGGCTCAAACGTAATCACCCAGAATACTTCAAAGGCTATGGCTATTCTGATGACAGCACCCAAAATTATCTGAATCCTGTTTCCTGGCGCTGTTCTCTCATCTGGTCTGCCTATATGGGACTCCCCTTATCTCTGGAAGGTGTTGGTGCTGTCCTGAAACTGGAAGATCAGAAAATGAAGGAAGGCAAGGATCTGATCCGCTATTTCTGCTGCCCCTGCAAGCCAACCAAGACCAATGGAAACCGCACCAGAAATCTTCCGGAACATGCTCCGGAGAAATGGAAGCAGTTCAAAGCCTACAATAAACGTGATGTAGAAGTCGAGCTTGCCATCAAACAGAAACTGGCCCGCTTTCCTGTCCCAGATTTTCTCTGGGAAGAATACCATCTGGATCAGCAGATCAATGACCGTGGAATTCTGCTGGATATGGATCTGGTGGAAAATGCCATCTCTTTTGATGAGCGTTCCAAGGCTTCTCTCACCCATATCATGCAGCAGATCACAAATCTCGACAATCCCAACAGCGTTGTCCAGATGAAACAGTGGCTTTCTGCGAATGGGATTGAAGCAGAATCTCTGGGAAAAAAGGATGTGAAAAATCTGCTCGGAGAAACAGACGGATCTGTCCGTAAAGCATTAGCACTCCGCCTACAGCTGGCAAAATCTTCTGTCAAAAAATACCAGGCAATGCAGAATGCTGTCTGTCAGGATGGACGTGCTCACGGTATGTTCCAGTTTTACGGTGCTAATCGATCCGGGCGATGGGCTGGACGTATTATTCAATTACAAAATTTACCCCAGAACCATATGTCCGATCTGGATGCTGCCAGAGAACTGGTTCACACTGGAGACTATGATACCCTGGATCTTCTTTACGATGATATCCCAGATACGCTCTCCCAGCTGATCCGAACTGCATTCATTCCACGCCCCGGATACCGTTTTATCGTGTCTGACTTCTCAGCCATCGAAGCACGTGTCCTCTCTCATCTTGCAGGTGAAACCTGGCGATCAAAAGTATTTGCAGAAGGAAAAGACATCTACTGTGCATCTGCCAGTCAGATGTTTGGCGTTCCAGTCGAAAAGCACGGTATCAACAGTCATCTGAGACAAAAAGGTAAGATAGCGGAACTCGCCCTTGGCTATGGCGGATCCGTTGGTGCTCTAAAATCTATGGGAGCTCTGGATATGGGATTATCCGAAGAAGAACTCCAGCCTCTGGTAGATGCCTGGAGAGCTGCCAACCCTCACATCGTCCAGTTCTGGTGGGACGTGGATCGCTGTGTAAAGGAAACCATCCAGCTGCAGCTACCAACACAAACCAATGGAATCAAGTTTACTTACAAGAGCGGAATGCTTTTTATCCATCTCCCATCCGGCAGAAAGCTCTGCTATGTAAAACCTCGTATCGGAGAAAACAAGTTCGGCGGAGAATCTGTCACCTATGAAGGTGTTGGCTCTACCAAGAAATGGGAACGAATCGAATCCTACGGTCCAAAATTTGTGGAGAACATCGTCCAGGCAATCTCCCGTGATCTTCTGATGTATGCCATGCAGTTGCTGTCTGATCAGCTGATTTGCGGACACGTCCATGATGAAGTAATCATCGAATGCCCTATGGAGACAACCTTAGAATCCATTTGCACCCTGATGGGGCAGCCACCGGCATGGATGGAGAAAATCTTATTACGAGCAGATGGGTATTTCTGTGATTATTACCAGAAAGACTCTTAAAAAATACCGTCAGAAGATGGATACAAATCCATCCCCTGGCGGTATTTTTTCGCATTATTCAATACAACTTGCTACATATTCTTCAAATTTCGGTCGAAGCCATTTTCTCCAGCTCACTAAAGTCTGATATGGCTTTTTCATGATTTCTGAAACCACAGTCAACTCCATTTCCGTACCCAGAAGTTCGATCATTCTGGCGTATTCTGCTTTTTTCGGATATTTTTCACGCACAAATTCAGCAAATCCCTGAAGCAGTTTCTCGTATCTTTCACCTTCGAAAGATCCTTTATCCTCAGCTTCAAACTCCGTCACCTTGCCACTCTCATCTTCCATATCCAATCCAGAAAATGTTATCGTACCCTTCACAGGTCGGAACAACTTATCAAATCCATACGGACAGCAGGAACAATCCACGGCAATCGTCTTTTTTTCTCCCGGAGCACCTGTATAATTCGGATTTTTCACCCGTACTGGACATCTCCTGGACTTTCCGTTCTGTCCACAAATCTCACATCTGTTCTGACGCTTCCATTCATCCTCTGCTTTCCACTGCTCACGTTTATACTCGATATACTTTTCCGGATCCTTCACTTCTACCTGAAATGCTGGTACCGTTTTTCCTTCCACAATCATTTTGCTGATGCGGACTTCAACATCTTTCAGTTCTGGCATGAACTTAGCGGATCTCTTGAAATCAGCGATTCCTTCTTCATTTGTCTCGACATGGATATAAAGCTTCTCGTTTTTCTCATCAAATCTGTTAATCATGTGTTTTCTCCTTTTCAGCGATTGCTGATCCCGGAGAATGCACATATCCCAGAAGCTTACCCATCTCTGCTGCCATGAAAAAAAGCACGCAAAGAAGAAGGAAAGCACATAAGTTTTAGAAAATCCCTTTGGATTCCCAAAACCGATATGTGCATCCTCCTGCCTTTGCGCGCTCAGATCAAAGCAATCAGATTCAATTTATTAAGTGATTTACAATTATTAAATTACTCGTTCCTATTTGGCGGTCTGATTCGCAACATTTCTTAACTCCTCTTCATTAGTTCTAAGTACCTCAAATCGTGTTATTTCACTTCCCAGTCAAAGAAAATGGTGGATTTTAAAACCTTTCTACTTTTCTAAGGATATTTCGAGCCGGATTCTTTATATTTTTTTTGAAAAAACAAAAAAAGCCAGAGCCAGACTCCAGCCATAAAAGGATATAAAATCCCTTTACACTGAAGTCTTGACTCCGGCGGTTGGTATCTCGGTATATCGGATCCGATTGCTCGGTAGATCAAGTAATATTATATTGCTTTTGCCATCAACGCTTCTTGTATCTGTTCACGCACATCCCCTGTATCGACATACAAGCTTCCTTTGATGTTTTGCATGTCATATCTGAGGATAACACCATTTTTATCTACGGTAACATCAAAAACTCTTGGTTTCTTAGGCAACTTTCGATTTCTAATCGATACTTTCATTTGCTCCATAAAGTTCCTCCTGTAAAATTGTATTTTATATGGATGCCAAGCTGATAGCCCTCTCGTTAATTCATTCCATAATACTTAAAAAGTTGCAGCAATGTGACTTCTATCCCAACATTTTTTAACCCCTCTTTATGTTTCATGTATAAGTGCATAAGCATTTCCTGTCTGTCTGCATCAGTTCCATGTTCAAGCCTCAGATGACAATTAGGACATAAGCAGCAGAAATTCTCTGTAACCTGAAGCGAAACATTGAAATCCGACTGAGCAGATCTTGGTATCAACTGATGGGCTTGCATATATGGTTTTCCCGTATTCCTGGAAATGAAAGAGGTATGAGAACCGTCACATTCGCACATGTACCCTGATTTTTGCAATACAATCTTCGCTGCTTTTTTATCGCGCATAGATAATTCCTGTGTTTGTACTGTCACCGGCATTATTCTATCCAAATCAGATATATCAAAACTGCCCTGATCGTCGTTATTTTCACGTCTCTCACGTTCTCTCTGGCTCTGATACATATTTTCGTATGTTTCCTGCACTCTTACTGTTGCCGTGTCAAGAAGCTGCAAATACATATCGTAAATCTGCCTTAGGTCATTTTTCAGCTGGTCTTCATCAAAAAACTGTTCAAAATCATATCTCTTGCAGAATATTGTTCCGGTCTCATACATCATATGATTTCGACTAGATTTTTCACCAAGTCTCATTCTTTCTCGACAGTTAAATTCTCCATCAGACAATGCAGTGAACCATTCTCGCATATCTTTTGTGGATGCCATCGCAGCTGCTCCCATGCTCTCACGAGAAGCGCCTCTCTTCATATAATGGATGGTCAGATAGACCCCTCTCCAATTTTCATCGAACCAATATCCAACTGTGAGCTGATTTCTAAATAATTGCCCCTCACTTTTGTCAGTTATAGTCACTCTCGGACAAGAGATAAATTCGTTTTCCTCACGATTCATCCGCCTTGGTCTGAGCATAACATCAACACTTTTTCCTGTATCTCTTAAACTCAAGTACGAAGCCATCGTATGAGGAAGCTCATTTTCTATCAGCTGAACCAATGTATTTTTATCATTACGATACATTCCAATCTGGGTAAATATATGCCCAAGTTCTGTTACGGTTCTTCTAGTATCAATTACATCACTCATATCCGGTGAAATCAAAATGGCAGGATTTTCATTAAGTGCGAACGCTATTGTAATAAGATCATCCGTAGTTATTTTTTGATTACCCCGAAAAATCTTGCTAACCTTTGACATTGGCCAGCCACATCTCATCGCCAGTTCACTCATTTTTATATCTCTTTGCGTCATTAAGAGCTTTATTCTATCTATTACGCTAAATTCTTCCATAACTTGCTCCTTTCGCAATCACTAATTTTCTATTTAAGCAACTCTAGTATAGACCTACATCAGGTATATGTCAATGCCTAATTTTCTATTTTAGAAAGTTTTATATTTTCTACATTAGAAAAGCCTGGCAGAGCATAGAGATATTCTCTCTAAGCTCCGTCAGGCTTTGGTCGCTATAATTCCTTATGCGCCGATTCGCTCAGTACGAACCTTCTTTTTGTGGAAGTTGACTGCAATCACTCCTTTACAGATGGGGCATTTGATCTTGATAATACCCTCAACAGCTTCCGGATCTGCATCAAACAACCTTTTATTTTTACAACATGGACAAGCCACATGCACTTCTTGCATATATTTTCGCCTCCTATAGAGGCCAGCTAAAAGGGATGTCAAACTGACCGTTGATTATAGTCTGTCATATTCCTTTGCACTGCTATACCGTGACCATGTTCCTAAGTTAGCGATAAACCAATTATACAAACGTATGTTCGATTTGTCAATTAACTCTTTGTGCTTTCGTATGTACTCCAAACGAAATCTACAAATGTTATACTGCTGCCAACTGCAAGCTTAGCATGACGAACTTCAAGCCCCTGAAACGATGCACTTTTTCCATGACCACTTCCAAATGGATTCCTTATTTCAGCCAGTTTTGTAGGAATTGCTCTCAAATTACCCAGCACAGCTTTTATTGCATCCGCACCTCTATCTGTAGACTGAACATTCGCCGGTAAAAGATTTAAAGCACTCATAGTCTTATCCGCCAACTGAGGAACATTATCATTTGGTGTATAAGGAATGCCCAGTTCATCCAGCACCGTCATACAACAGCTTTCTATCAGTTCCTTCGCCATTCCAATTGCATTCGTCGGATCTGTACTCTGCATTTTCACCATCAAGTCAATCTGCCGTGATAAATATTCACTTGAAAACTTTTCTTTTAGTGTCTCAGCGGTCTGATTTATAGCAGCACCACTACCCTTTACAGCATTAATAATATCTTTACATTTTACATATATCTTGGCATACTTTTCATCATATCTCGAAAAGCCACTTCCCCAATTAGCAAGATCTTCGTAATCCTTATTATACTCATACTCCATATCTTCTTCATAATGCTGAAACAGATCCAAAAGAAGTTTGGTTCTATCATCATCATTTGCTTCATTAAGGAATGCAACCAACGATTTTCCTTTTGATAATCCATATTTGGATTTTATCGCTACTCCCACACTTGCTGTAGTAAAAACATCAAATGTATTATCTGTGAAATCAAGTACATATCCGCTTCGGTTATATAGAAGTAGCAAAGTACCCTCATCTTTTTTAGATATCACAGCCATGTGTTATTCCACCCCCAAAGCTTTAAACACAGCATCCTCCGCACTCTGATACGGAATCAACTGGAAAGCGCTCATCAACTCCGGCGGAACCGTAGCAAAATCCATAAAGGATGTGGATGGAATCAGAACCTTCTTTGCGCCGCTATCCAAACAAACCTGCAGTGCATTCGCAAGTTCATCCACCTTGATCATAGTACCGCTGATGCTAATCTCTCCCATAACAGCCATAGAACTCTGCACCGGTCTTCCCAGTGCAATGGAACATAGCGCAATCAATGTCGGAAGTGCCAACTTACCGGTCATGCCGATTCCCTGCAGATCCTGGTAATTGATGATATAGTCCTTCATAATCGTACTGATGGAACCACTGATCCGATTACCATTCGCTTTCAGATAACTGAATGCCGTATTGGTAGCTTCCTTCGCTTCTCGATCAGAACCAAGTCCAGTACGCTCAAACTTACCATTTCCTGGCAACATCTGACTCTCCAGACGGAACACACCAATCATTCCAGTCTTTCCTCTGGAAACGGTATAAACCTGTCCCGGATTACACATACCTTCCGGAATCAGCTTTCCACCGCCCTGCTCCGGCACAGAAACATAATGCTCTGACATATCCTCCAGATCAATATAGGAGAAATTCACATCATAGAATTCCATGCCGCCAAGCTTTTTCAACTGCTCCTTCACACGACGTCGCATCTCCAAAGCCAGCTGCAGGATCTCTTCAATCTGCTCTTTCGTATAAACACCATCCGGGTACAACAGCTTAACAAAACCGCCAACCATCTTCCGGACAGCAATGGTATCACGTTGATTCAGGTTCTTTCCAAGACGGAAATACTGATCCAGTGCATCTCCATACTGCTCCTTACGAAGCTCTCTGACAAACTCTGCCAGGTAGTCAGTGATGAAACCATAGTCATTGGTAAAATGTTCCGGTCTGAATTTCGGGACCTCCCATCCCGGAAGGTAGCAATGCATACGATCCAGAAACGCAGTATCTGTTCCCATTTCCGGTGGGAATGGATCAAACAGGCTGGAAGTCTTTAAGAGTACATCCACACTCTGATTGATATTTCCAACAAATACCATCGAAGCAGATGCAGCCTTCTCTTCTTTACCGCGCGCAAAGGATCCGGATGCCATGTAGTCTTTCATAATCTGGATGCCGTCTTTATCCTTGAAATTGATACCTGCAACCTCATCAAATGCTACACAGTCCCACATACCAACCAGTCCTACAGTACGTCTACCCATGTTATAGAAAAGGTTTGCAACCGTAGTTTGTCCACCGGAAACCAGGATACTGTTCGGAGAAATTTCTTTATATAAATGAGACTTTCCGGTAGATCTCGGTCCCAGCTCACAGAGATTGAAATTATTCTCTACGAGCGGAATCATACGAGTCAAAAGCAACCATTTTTCACGCTCTTTCAGTCTGTCCGGCTCCATGCCGATAGATCTAAGCATGACATCCATCCACTCTTCTTTCGTGAATTCCTTACGGCCTTCTTTCAACTGTTCGATATCTACATGCGGCATCTGGATCGGAGTCAGCTTCACAATACTGATCGGAGATACCGGCTCTTTTTTCTTTTTTCTGGATTTAATCGGATTACCATCAATATCTGTAATTCCAGACATAGCATCCTCTTCCATCTTTGCCTCTGATGTATACTCCAGCTGAATAATACACCAGATACCGCCACACAGAAGACGGTCAAACTTTTCAGGATAAGAATCATCAATCGGAATTCCAGATAAACCAAGATTGGAAAACTCCGCTTCATGGATATCTTTTTTAATATTCAGATTCACAGTAACCTTATCAATTACTGTATAATGTCCTTTCGCTCTCAGCGTGGACAAGATTTTCTGCGCTTCATCCGGACGGACAAAATTGTCCGCCAGGATCTTCTTTACATTCTGAACACCCTTTTCGATGATGGTCTCATCATCAGAGCTGCAATACTGACCAAGCAGAAACTCCAGAACATATACCGGTACATTCGCACCTTCTTTTATTTTCTTGGTCAGATCTTTACGAACAATCTTCCCATCAAAACATTGACGGAGCTTGCTCTTGATCACGTCCCGGGTATCTTCCATACCCTCAGCAAAACGCTCCATATTTTATTCCTCCACGATCAACCGAAGAAATCAAACTCATCCACTGCAAATGCAATGTCGATCTGGAATTCTTCTCTTGATACGACTAATCCGTTCTCATCAGCAATCACCAGATAATAGATCGCCTTATTATCATATTTCAGCGATTTCAGGTTAAATGCACAGCGGAATACTCTTTCCTGTCCATTGTCACTGGTCTTATCTGCAATGATCTTCTGGATGTCACTGATCTGCTTTCCACTGCTGTCTGTAAAATACAACTGATAAGTTGCAGCCTCCCGATTGTCTCCCACGGCTTCCTTCTGATAGAAATTCAGGGAGAAGATCATATTGCTGATCTTGTGAGTTGCAGACAGTAAGCCCACCTCTACCGGTTTCGTATCATATTTATGTTTATTCTTCTGATATTCCTTAGACTGGTTTCTCAGATAATGATATTCAATCACCGGAACACACATCTCCTGTAAACTAATACCTCCATGTACGAAGTTCAGTCCACCGCCATTCATCTTGATACGCACATTCTCTTTCGGCGCATACGCTTCAAATTCGGAATTACCGCTCAAGAATCGGATCTGCTGCAGATATTCCGGATGAGCATCCTTCACCGTGATGGCAAATCTTCTTCCATATTCCACTACACGATTGATGAATCCAGATTTATCAACCTTATCATCCTCGGTAAGAGGACTGTATGTATAAAGGAATCCATGATCCGCTGTAATAATGATGTTGGTAGCACCAAAATCATTCACAATAATACGAACCAGGTTCTTCAATTCCACAATCGCATCATCACATGCAGAGAATACCAGAGTATCAGAAGTATGACTTGCCTCATCAATGGTATCGTGGTAAATGTAAACAACCTCTTTCCCTTTTACCATTGCACTTCGTTCTGCTCTCTTCGCCGTAAGCAGTTCTGTATACTTCAAAGCTACACTATTTTTATTCGTGGCTTTCAAAATCTTATCTCTGTAATTGCTGTCCGTTGCCACTCCATCAGCTAGTACTTTGATGTTATTCCCCTGCTGCTCTGCCTGGATCTGTTTATGTGGAAGCAATGCAGCCATTCCAAACTTTGTAATCGTCGGGAAGATTCCCTGCATACTATTCAGATCAACCTTACTCTGTGTCTCACGACGAAGCTGCTCGGTGAGTGTTGCTGCAACTTCATAGCGCATTGCATCTGATATGATGACGAACACCCTGCTGCCTGCATTTTCGATCTTGGAACGATAGAAATCTGTCTGCTGCGGAATCTCCAGAATACGTCCGTAATTCTGCAGATCTTCTGCACAAACACTATGCCAGTTGCCTCCAAGCTGTCCCAGAAACCATGTGGAATACAGGCCCTCTACCTTTTCCATCACATGACTGAAAAGATCATGTAAATTGGAATTGTAAGATTTCAGGCTTTCACCGTAGCTCTTATGGAACAGACGATAATAGGTATCCATCTTGTAATACTCTTTCGTGTATTCCTTCCATACACTCTTTGCATCCGCTGAGTGGAACCCGGATGAATGAGTCTTGAAGAAATCCTGCATATTGGCAACCTGCAGAATACCTTCATAGAAATCTTTCACCTCGTCATACCATACACAGGTACGACGCTTTTCTACTGCTCTCTTAATTACATCCACATCTATGATATGATCACTGATCTCGGTCATTAACTTAACCAAAATCACTTCATGCATGCATGGGAAGATTTCCGTATCCAGAAGATCCTCCACTTCTAATTTCAGAAAACGCTTAGGAAGTTTCAATTCCTCTTCGATCGTTCTGGCAATCTCATACAGCTCTGCTAACTCATCACTATGAATCCAATCAGAAATCAAGTCATAGCAATATGCCTGATGAGGGGATGAGATAAACATATCAAGGCCTGCCAGATACTCCAGTCTCATGGTTCTGGTCGCGGAAGTCACCAGCAGATGAGTTGCCAGCTGTTTCAGATCCGGTTCTACATCCACATATCCGGTTCCCTGTTGCACCATACTCCAGAACGCCTGATTAGCACCATATGTCACAAACTCCTGATACAGATAATTCGTATTGATATCAAGTCCTGCTCTCAGTACTGCTTTAATGATTGCAGCCGGAGTAATATCTTTGATTCCAACAAGAGCTCCCATCACTGCCATATGTAACTGCGCCGGTACCTGTGGTGCTTTACTTAGTGATGATATCTTATCACGACGATTCTTGGCATTGAAGTATTTACGATAATACTTCACCTGTTTTCTCAATGCTGGAGTAGCCGGGATTCCCATTTCATCCATCCAGATAGAAATAAGGTCCGCCCTGAATTCTTCACTATAAAGCTCAATATCCGTGAGCCAGTTATCCTCTGGTTTATCATAGGATAATGGACTGTATACCAGGTAGTTGCTTGTCGTATCATCGATTCCAAGAAGCTTTTTGACTTCGAAATTATTACTTCCTGTCAATACAATCATTTTTGCATCAGACAGTACGATTTCATCCAGCTTATCTTCGAATTCTCGATCTTCATCATACCAGAAGATAATACGGCGTTTATAAAAATCCGGAAGAGGTGCCGCAAAACGACGATTTATGTCGTTTAACAATGTAGTTAAATCTATCAGCGCCAAGTATTCTTCCTCCCTATTTAACTTGAAGACGAGCATTTACCTCTTCAATATACTGTCTCAGTTTTCTATCTAATCTTGCCTGTCTCTGTGTCTGACCCAGTCCATTTTTTCTTAATTCTTGTAAAGAAAAAACTCCATCCTCATACGTGTACTCCAGTCTTAATTCTACATAATTAATTTTTTTTCCATCTTCAGAATTACGTATAGCATATGAATTTTTCTCCAATATCTCCTGCTGAACATCATCATTTACAACCACACACTTATATTTCACTTGGCTATAAGGCGTTCCAACATATACATACGCCACATCATTTTCGCGTAAAGCAGATGTCTTTTTAATAATTATAGTTTCGTTCTTTCTAAAATGCTCAATGATATCATAAAATTTCACGCTGCATGGCACAATCCAATTTTCTTTCATTCTTCCGCTTCTCTCTTTCGTTGTTATTTTATTTTTGATAAAATTGCACTAAATTTTGAATAATTGGGAATTACGCCATCATCAAAATTTATCCCTAACATTTGATCTGCTAAATGATGTACTTTTTCTTCAAATACGTGTATTTCTTCAATTTGCTCATTCAAAATTTTCTGTTTTCTTGTCAATTGTATCTTCTCATTTCCAGAAGAAACTGCAATTCTATTATTGATATCTGCAAGCGCTGTACGATATCGACTTTGCTGTTCATGTACATAATCCGTACGTATTCTTGCGATTGTATCATTTTGGTACCTATGCATATATATAAGACACTTGAATCCATTTTTCTTCCCTGAGTCAAACAACCAGTAGATAGGTTTTTTCTGATATTTTTTCAAATGGTCCTTGTAAAAATCATTAATAAAGTAGTTTCTAATCACTTCTCGTGACTGGCCTTTTCCACCTAATGTATTGGAAATGTAATTTAAGTTGTCCTCTAACGTCTGCTCACCAAAAACTAGCTTTACAAAATCAATGAATCTTACAACAATATCGTCTTCGAAATATTCATCATCACATATTGGAATTATATTATCGGCATCAGGACAAAATTCTTTATATCTCTCCGTATGCCATTCTCCTCCAGCATAAGCAAGTCCTTTATAACTAAGACTATATCGCCCAAACATACAGCCGACAGCGTATGAAATAAGATCCTTAACTGCTGTTTGTGGATCCGCAATAGATATTGTCACATCTTTACTTGCAATATTAGCTTTTACTTCTTCGTTCAAATCATATAAATCAATAAAAATTTGATTTAAATACTCCTCTTTATTCTTCAATTGTATGAATAAATCATCACAGCTTTTTTTCCAATTTAAATATACATCTTCTATTCTAACTGTTTCTTTTACACCACTAGTTAAATCCGGAATGAGCGCATACCTATTAAAATCCCAAGAGGTTTCTGAAAAATCATAAAACTGTTTTGCAATTTCAACACAACCTTGAGCCAGTTTGTCTATCTTCTCTTTGATATCATTCTGAGCAATGACTACTGGGATTCTTTTCAAGTCTCCTACCTGTGTCGTCGTTGTCGGATTTAAAGAATCTATATATTTAGGAGTTAACTTACTATTCAATAATGCCAAAGAGAACCACAGATTCTCTTCCTTCGGGAACCCGCAAGATCCTTTAACATCAAATACCGTTCCAACATCACAATATCTCGCGGCAAACGATCTACTAGATATGTCTGACCACGTCATACATCTTTTACAATAATACTGTCGTGAAGGCAAATGATTTCCTTGTTTACTCAATATCTCATAATTCGTTTTATCAAATTTAAGTACATATTCGTTATTTCCATACCAACGAATTTGTCTTCCACCTTTATTATATGGAATATATAATTTTTTTGAATCATGGAACTCCTGCACACTCGAATATCCAGTGCCAATTTTCTCAAACTCAACCTCATACCAATATCTCAGAAATTTATCATTTTCACCAGTAGCCATACCTTGTCTTGGATTGCCATAATCTTCAAAAGGAATTCCAATATCAAATGTTTTTCTCATTTTTTCAGAAAGCCAATAAGAGTATGGCATAGCTTTTACATTTTCAAATATGTTGCTACTACAATAAAAAATATCATTAGTATTTTTAATATTTTTAGGTTTTTCCTCACACGAATAATCAACAAGTCGTGAAAATAAAGCTTTATACTCTTTCATTATGCTACTCGCTGACATCACAAATGCGGTTGTTTGAACTACTTCTCCATTAATTTCAGGAAACGCATCTGCTCCTAGATGAACCATATTTGTAAAATGATTTTTTTCAATTAATTTTACTCTTAATTCTTTATAATCATCTGTAAACATAAATGATTGTTGGGTGACTAAAGAAGTATATCCATTTGTTTTTGTCATCTCTAAACATTTTTCTATAAACACGGTATATAAATCCGACTTTGAATCTGGATAATTTTTTTCAACATACTTCTTTAATTTAGGATTCATACTCTTACGGCTTCCCATATAAGGTGGATTTGTTACCGATATGTTGTATTTGCGAGCCAAAATCTCAGCGCATTGAATAAATGGTATTAGCTGTTTCATAACCGAATCTCTATAAATAGAAATCTCATTTTGTATTTCCTCAACACGTGTATAAAGCGCATTAAAATCCACCTGCGAGATATTCAGAATTGAACCATATTCCTTTGCATCATGCATCTCGTCTATAAGTGTTTTCATTGCTTTTTTTAACTTATTATCGTCCTTGCAAAAATACTCAACAGCAAATTTATCCAGATCATTACTTTCCTGAATTGCATATACACGAGGCAGAATTCCACGGCTAAAGAAACGCCGATCATACTGACGTGCTTTCATCATAACTGAAAAATAAGCTAACTGAGCAGCACGATCATCAATATCAAGACCATAAATATTATTCTCTACAATACTTGCAACTGCTTCACGTGCTGTGTAACCATATGCCTCATAAATCTGCATTAAGACATCAAACATATACGCCAAAATATGTCCGCTACCAGAACATGGATCAATACACTTAATCTGCTCCGGTGTAAGCATAGCATATTCTTTACGAATGCTTGCGAGCTTATCCTGAACCTGTGAATCCTGTTCTGCTTCATCCAGATAATACTTCCAATCTGATTTCAAATTATCATCCGGATGTCCTTCTAACCAGAGACGGCCCAAGGAATTTTCGACCATATAACGAACAATCCAATCCGGAGTAAACAACTGGGTTGCTGCTGGAATATTCTCCTTTGTAATCTTCACATTCTTTTTAAGTGCTGCAAATACATCGTCTTTTTTCTCAGCATTATAATACTGATACAGCCATCCGATGATCTGCACCTGATCCTGCCAATCAGCTTCCGGAATCAATGCTATCATCTGCTCGATAACAGAGCCTTCTCTCAAAAGATTATCTGGAAATAGCAGTTCTGTGTAGTCAGCAATCTTCTGGAACATTCCAGGAAGAATACTACTCAAATCATTACACTGTGCAATGATGAGATATTTGAATAATCCATCATTATCATTTCTCTCTTTCATTGCATAGATCTTGTCCATATCAATACCTTCAAACTCCACATTGATTGCCTCTGCAAGAATCTGTGGTTTGAAAGCATTCTCATCATCTGTGAATACACGCACATGACTTGGAAGATAGCCATTCACTTCCATAAAGCGGAGTGCCGAGAAACGATTGAACCAGGTATAGGCTACTTCTTCCATTACCTGCGCGTAGCCTTTGGCATTGATCTGTGAAATCAATGCCTGGCGTTCTCTTTTTTCAATTGCTGTTAATACTTTTCCATTGATGCTGTCAGCAGACGCATCCTCACATTTTTTCTCTGTGATTCCATATAATGCGGCTCTCTGACTGACACGTGTGATCAGTTCTCTACGAGCCCAGATAGCATATTTTTTTATCGCATTCTTATCCATGATGAATCTCCTTTACTTTAGGTCGATTCCATCCACGCCCTTAATCAGATGTTTCAGTTGAGCACGGAGTTTATCTACATAAGCATCAATCTCCTCTTCACTTTCCAGTCTTGCTGTTTTCAATAAAGACTGACGGAAAATTGGCTTATATGTTTTCTTTGGTTCTGCTTTTGGTGGATTTACCGGATTTTTCGGTTTTGGTGGCTCCACAGGTGCTGGCGGCTGTAATGCAAGCTCAATCTTGCTTACAGTATCATCCCTGTAATTCCACATCGGAATCGGATAGCCTTCCATCAGTGCAAGACTGGTGGTTTCTGCAATCTTTTCCTTCTGCTGAGTATAATAATTATCCGCTCTCTCCATGATAGCTTTTACTTTGGAATCACCTTTTCCAGCCATATGGATATCACTCATACACTGCTGCACTACGATCAGGAGCTCATTTCTCTTTGCTTCCAACATCTGGTCATGAGAGGCTTTTACGGTAGCAATTAAGCCATTCAGCTCCGGAATTCTTCTATAATTATATTTTCCACTTGATGGAACCATTGTGATCAGTCGGATCTGGTTCAGGGCAGTATTTGCTTCTTCATCTTTACGGATATAATCCAAATCATTTCTGAGATCACTCTCATATTTCACTGCAGCATCGAATACAGTTACCTGATTTTTGAAGAATGCTTCTACATTCTGCATTGCTTCCTGTGCGTTATACAGTGCATCTTCCATTTTCAAAACTTTTTCAATCAGCGCCACATTGTCTTTCTGCTGAGAAAGTATATCTTTTATAACTGCAATAGCCTGTGCAACCACTGCTTTATCCGGATATTTATGTCCATCATATCTGGACAACAGGCTCTCATAATGCTTTAACAGAGTATCGAATTTCTCAATAATAAACTGGATCAATCCGTCTTCATCAGCCGGTACATCCATGAGATTAAAGTAGTCTCTAAGCAGATCCTTCACTGCCTTCATTCTGGTTGCAGATACAACCTGTCTCTTAGAAATCTGAGTCTTTCCAATCTCACTCTTCTTACGAAGCATATCAGGGAGTTTCGGATTATTCGGCTGTACTGTGGAACCAGCATATTTGATGGTAACCTTCTGGTTATAGATCAGCATTGCACACACTGCTGCAATGTCGATTTCTTTCCATCCATATGGGATCCCCTGATATCTGCTCTGTACATCTGCCATAGAAGTTGGAAGATGTTTCTTATCCTGAATCTCCAGATACTCTTCCACCTTAGCTGCTGCACCTCTGTTTGGTTCCATTCCCTGCATATAGGTAGTTTTTCCGGTCAGGATCGCAATAATGTCCGCATCACTGTTGGCATTCTCAACGATCTGTCCCAGTTCACTGTAAACATGAGATACCAGATACTCCAAAGCCTGATCCAGTTTTACCTTCGCTGTTCCGGCTTTGATTTCAATATGCTCACCATCCACATAGAACTCTGCACCAGTGATAGCTTTAATGAGTTCCTCCGCTGCGGATGTTTCATATTTGCCAGCTTCATCCTGCTGATTGCGGATGATATCCTGCACCGTCTTCGGAAGCTGAGCCACATTTCTCTGCTTCACATACTTACGGATCTTCATCGCACTTTCCAGAGATTCATAATAAGGAGTCTCTGCCAGTACAACGATAGCCTGTCCTGAAGACTGTGTCATCAGTGTTAATTCATTTTTATCTCTTGTATCGGTAGCAACGGTCAGAATCCTCAGCTTCATTCCACCGGTAGCGGATCCAACAACGGTGTTATCTACCATCTGATCAAACGCAAAGTCATATTTTCCATAACGGTATTTCTTTGCGGTATAAATATCTCCATAAACCATGTGACCGATTCTTTCCACAATGGCTGCGGTATCCACTGGAGTAGATTTAATCTCTCTCTGGATATCCTGCTCTTCATCGGTCAGGAAATTGTAGGTGTCACCGGTACGTCCGATATAGTTCTGCCCCATCAGACGATCCAGGGATTTTCTCACCTGTTCTCTCATGATAATCTTATCCACGCGGATATCATCGGCTAAGAGAATAACCAGGTTATCAATATTTGCAGGAATGTCATCCACATAACGCACCAGATACAGAAGCTTTAACAGGTTTACATCCTGCTGCTCAATACCATCACCATTATCTGCAGCTCTCTGGCAGCGATCAATTACACGACGGATCGCACCCTCCAGGAATGTCTGAACGGTATCATAAAACAGATAAAATGGTGCCAGGGCAAACTCATCCTTCTTCTCGATCTTCTGTGCTGCTTCCTGGAATCCGGAGATCATAGAACGCTCACCGCCAGACATATGCTTTCCGGCATTTCCATGCTTACGGATCTCGGTAAATACCTTCTGCATCAGGATGAACTGGTATGGTACGAATGGGAAATTCTTCGCAAACTGCATTGGATTACTGTATCCCTTGATGTCCAAAATAGAGTCGGTAAAGGTAAAGATGTTACGAAGCACAGCTGCATTCTGGTTGTAAACATTCTCCAGTACCAGAACAACATCTTCTTTTTTCTCCAGAATACGCTTCTGGATAACCTCATCTGCTGAGGAAGAAGACAGAGACAGTCTGGTCTTAAATCTTGCCTGAATTCGGGAGAACTCATTCTCTCTCGCCTTGATTATCTCATCAATAGCTTCCTGTCCGGTACAGCAGATCCAGATCTTACCCATACATTCACTGCCGACCTTCTCTACCAGGGACTGCAGGTTCAGTAGCAGATCGGTGTCTCCGCCAACATACTGTCCAACCTCATCGACCATGAACAGCAGACGGAATCCCTTTGGCTTGCTGTCCACATATTCTTTCATCTCAGCTACCAGCTGAGCAATACTCATCTCAACAGTCTCCGTACCATCAAACCAGTTACGGGCCGCTGTCTCACTCATTCCCAGAACTTCCATCAGAGTCTCTACAACATCATCCTCGAAGAAAGCAAAGGCATCTCTGGACTCCAGCCAGCTAGCACCATTCTTATCTTCGAACACCTGACGGAACTGCTCGGTCTTTCCTTTTCTTTCAATAAACTGCTCCAGCTTTGCAACTTTCAGGTTTTCGCCATAGAATCCCAGATAGTTATAAAACATCTTTGCAAATACACGGAGAACTGCAGTCTTATCCTTATTGATGGAACCTTCAATATCAATATTGAAAAGGATCGTATCAGTCTGTGTCTTCACAGAATTTGCAATATTCATAAAGGTAGCTTCATCATCGAACTTCTCACGGAAGTATTCTACTACCGGCTTTCCATCCACACTGTTATTTTCCAGAAGATAGGAAAGCATTTTCAGGAAGTGAGATTTACCACTTCCAAAGAATCCGGATACCCACACACCAACATCCGCAGTCGGGGCATAAAAGGATTCACTATAATGATTGAAAAAGGAAATGAAATGTTTTCTGATTTCCTTTGTAATAACATACTCCTGTACTTCCTGCTTTAATACCTCAGCAGTATCCTGATCAACCTGTACGACACCATTGATCTTTCGGTTGATGTCGTCTTTAAACATACTCTGAATAATCATTGTTTACTATCTCCTATAATATTGAACGCCCTGTAATATGGGTTCGCAGGCATTTTATCGAACAGTTTCAGACTTCTTCCGTCATATGCTCCCGGGTACATAACCAGGATCGGCACATCCGGGAACTCTGGCTGCAGTGCTTCCAGAAGAGAATGCACACGCATGAATGGGAATACCTCTCCCACTCCGGTCAGCAACAGCACATCCCCAAGTTCGTGAGGCTCATACTGCATCTTTGCCACAAAGGTCTTATTATTTGCAAATCTCTGGATCTGCTGAATCAGATAATCTTTTCCCTTTTTCTGCTCCATAGGTCCAGCACCTTTGGTAATTCGTTTCTCATCACAAATCTCAAGAAACAGTTTATACAGATTACACTCGATCAGATGACAGTTCAAAGACTGATCCACCACCATCTGCTCCACAAAATGTCTTACCACCATTTCCTCTGCCGGATCATAACAGAAGATGCGGATATTCACTTCGTTGCTTAAGCCCTTTCCTTCCAGAAATTCAGGCTTCTGGATCTCCAGTTTCAGGTTATCCAAACGCTCTTTTAAATCACTCATCCTCTACCTCCTACAGAAAACAGTTGAATGCCGTCAGTGCACGGTCATCCCCATTATTTCTGATTGCATTTTCCAGCAAAGAACACAATAGTACCGGATTGATATGATCTGCTCTGATATTATCCAGATACTCATTTTCTACCAGTACCTTAACCAACACCTGACGGATCTTCGCAACAGTACTCTCACTCCATTCAGCCACATAGTCATCCTGTTCTTGCAGCTGCATGAAGAATACATTCACATCCATCTTGCTAAATGCCAGATTCTGCACACGGAATTTCTCTCCGATCACTGTGATCATAAAATCCCACACCAGACGATACTGTTTCATCATGGCATACATGCAGATCTGCTTTGCGACATCCACCGGCTGTCTAGCGATCGCTTCCACCAGGGAATCATCCCCCAGTCCATGAAGCCTTTTTATACAGACCGTTGCCAGATTCTTTAGCATTCTCTCTGTCGGATTCTGGAATAAGTTTTCATCCACAATCCGTTCAATAATCTCTTTATCTTCCAGACCTTCTACCATCAGTCTTGCAGTAGTCCTCATTTCAAAGAAGAGGAACTGTTCCCTGGTAATCTGCCCGGAACCTTTGTAAGGACTCTCTATCTGATTTCTCGGCATACAACGCCACCTCCATACAGTCTTCCATTATTATCGTAGCAATTTTGCTGTACGATAGTCCGTACATCTACATTGCACTTTTTCCGCTCTTAATCCATTCATCCAGCTCTGATCGCTTAAATTTCCAAAGCTTTCCAATCTTATGTGCCGGAATATCTGTTTTCTTAATCCAATTTCGAACTGTATCCTTTGCCACATCCATATAGTCAGCGGCTTCTTCCAGGCTGATCCATTTATCCTGATTAACTTCACTCATATTTTTTATTCCTCACGTGCACGTATACGTTTCCAAAATAGAGTATACCAAAGCATAGGGGCATCTGGCAATCGATTTTCATATGATTTGATGGTAATCTGTAGTCTTTTCTATTAAACTGTAACTCGTAGTAACAAAAAATCACCCGAAAGAATTATCTCCCGGGTGATCCTCTTCTCCATATTCATTTTACACTTCTTTTGAGAACCATGCTGCTAATGCCTGCTCCACCACAGATGCCATCTGCTCCGGAGCCATACCGTCAAAATATTTCTTGCAGATGGATTTCGGAATTTTAAGATTCACACCGGCATTTGCCTCCTTCTTCACAGACAATGCACCAATGATCTCGCCAATCTTCTCCTCTGTCAGAGTCCCTGCAATCTTGCGAAGCTCCGCAGCCATTTTGGGTTTCAGCTTCAATCCCTGTCTCTGCACCAGATTCCACACCAGAAACTGCTCCTCATCCCCAAGGAATGATAAATCCACTGCCGTCAGCAGTCCAATCTGGTTTTCATCAATCATATCCTTGAACGGTCGGATCAGATGGTTCAGTCTCAGGTATCTGGCAGCATTCCTGCTGGAGAATCCATACTCTGCAGCAACGATATCCCTGCTCTTCACCTGGTGGCCATTATGACCACCAACCGAGCATGTCTGCTGTCCGTTAATCTCCTCCAGTTCCCGGATGATCTGTGCTCTCTTCAAAGAACCACAAAGCTTATCATACTGCTCTGCCATCACCGCAGCCTTCTCTGACGGAAGCAGTTCCGCAAAGGATCTCTGGATCATGTTGGTTTCCACCACATACACATAAGCTTCTTCATCAGACAGACCTTCCTTCACAACTGCCGGAATCACTTTCAACTCTGCCAGCTGTGCCGCCTTCTGTCTGTTATGGCCGGAAAGCATCTGGTATCCATCCCCAACCTTTCTTACAATCACCGGAATCAGAATTCCATGCTCTCTGACACTCTCCACCATATCTGCCAGACGCTCACCCTCGTACAACTTAAACGGATGCTCTGGAAACGCTGTGATGGAATCTACCGGAAGCATCTGCACTTCCGTTCCCCCAACCTTCATTGCTGTATTATTTGCTTTCGCTGTTCTTCTCTTTGTTGTTGTAGCCGCTGTCTTCATGCCTGCTTGTCTCCCTTCTTTGAATACCCAACCTTATACTTATCCTGATACCACTTGATCTCACCACCCCGGAACTTAATCTCCGGAGTAGTGATAAAAGATTTCCCGATTCTGTTCACAACGCCATCTTTTGTTTCAACCGCAAAAGTAACCGCCTGTCCATTCATACAGAATCTTTCCCTCCTTTGGCAGTTTCATATTTTGCCATCTGCTCGGCAACATATCTTGCGTGAATCTCTTTCTTTTCTCTCTCGAATCGTTCCTTTAACTTTGCAGTTTCTTTCTCCATAAATTCTTTTTCCGCTGCAACCTCTTCTGCTTTTTCATAATTCGGTGTGATGATAAGCTGACCATTTTCACATTTCACTCTCATATAACCACCGCACTGAAAACCAAGTTCCTCCAACCACAATCCGCTCATTCTGATGAACGGCACGACTTTATTACTCTCCGTAAACTTACTTCCGATCACAAGATCTCGATACTCTTTTTTAACTGCCATAAGAACCTCCTTGAAAAAATAGACGGCATGGAATAAATCCATCCAAAGACATTGATCCAATTCTGCCAGATCAGGCAGAGAACGAAAAAAGGACTCCGGCTTTCACTGATGCATTTCACATCAATAAAAGCCAAAGTCCTATCCTTTAGCAAATTTGCCACACTTAACCAAGAACAGCTTATCCTCCGGAGCCTGGCAACCCCACTGTTCTCATTTTATGGATATAAAGATTCAAAAAACAGGCCTGTCCTCACTCTCACCCCATCCAGTATAGGTCAAAAAAAATAGGACTACACCGGAAAGCCTTAATTTAAGCCACTTTCCGTTGCAGACCTATTATCGCACAATAATCAATTATAATCGCATCAAAAGCATCTCTGTCATATCTCTCGAGAAGCTCTGTC
>ERZ1106969.648-NODE-648-length-33364-cov-8.097661_pt1 | contig 33364 bp, 31 predicted proteins | sample MGYA00403685_ERZ1106969 | MGnify/ENA primary metagenome ERZ1106969 (study PRJEB35170, sample SAMEA104062416) | human gut metagenome | biome: human gut; feature: human-associated habitat; material: faeces | place: Denmark | collected 2012-05-18 ... | reverse complement strand
GCTGGGAGAGCAAGTTATCCGGGAAATGCCGCTGAAATTTCTGCTGGGACAGATGTCGGGAGAACAGGTGGAACAGCTGATCGGTCAGTTGAATTGCTTACTTGCACAATAGGATAATTGAGGAAGGATGTTCAAAAAATGAAAAAAGAACACGAAATTTTATTTGAACCATTTAAAATTGGAACGGTAATGATTAAAAACCGTTTTGTTCTGGAACCAATGGAAGGTACAAACATGATAGACTGCTTACCTATTTTTAAAATTGGTGAGGATATCCATGATTATTATGTGGAGCGTGCAAAGAATCATGTAGGTTTAATTATTCCCGGAATGGTTACTCTGCGTAGTATGGTGGGGAAACAGTGGCTTTATGAGCAGAAAGAAATATTCGAAGGACTAAAGCCGCTTTTAGCAGAAATTCATAGTTACGGTGCAAAAGTGTTTTTGCAGATTGGTGCAGGATGGGGACGAACATTTACCATGCCGCTGGCATTAAAGGAACTTTATGAAAAAGAGAAGGAAACCGGACAAAAGTCCATGTTTGACTGGGATAATCTTCTTGTAGCCCCTAGTGAACTGCCTAATCGTTGGCTTCCAGAAATTATACATAGACCACTGACGGAAGGAGAAATTCTTGAGTATGTGGATGCCTATGGTAAGACAGCCAAACTTTGTATGGAGACAGGGTTTGACGGTGTGGAAGTGCATGCCGTGCATGAAGGCTATCTGCTGGATCAGTTTACAACGAAGTATACGAATCGGAGAACAGATCAGTATGGGGGGACTTTTGATAACCGCTACAGGTTTGCGAAAGAAGTTGTAGAGGAGATTAAGCGACAGTGCGGTGACACATTCCCTGTATCCCTTCGGTATTCCGTAACCAGTAAGACAATCGGCTTTGGTATCGGGGCAGTTTATGGTGAGAAATTTACAGAAGCCGGCAGAGATCTTGAGGAAGGGCTGAAAGCCGCAAAATATCTTCAGGATGCAGGATATGATATGCTTAATGCGGACAATGGGACTTACGATTCATGGTACTGGGCGCATCCGCCTGTATATATGCCTTTAAACTGTAACATGGCGGAGGTGACACGATTAAAAGAAGTGGTAGAAATTCCTGTGGTATGTGCAGGAAGAATGCAGCCGGATGAAGCTTCAGCATCTATATCAGAAGGAAAACTGGATGCTATGGGAATCGGACGTCAGTTCCTGGCGGATCCGGAATACATTGTAAAACTGGAACAGGAGAAATTTAGTGACATTCTTCCTTGCATTGCATGTCATAATGCATGTCTTCCGATTTATCATTATGAAGGCGTTGGCTGTGAAATCGATGAAGAGGATGGAAAAACACAAGGGCATTGTGCGTTGAACCCTAGGACATTCTGTGAGCAGAAATATGATTTTGAGAAAAAAGCAGCTGTAACGAAAAGTATTGCGGTCATCGGCGGGGGTATCGCTGGGATGACTGTAGCCCGAATTGCGGCAATACGAGGTCATGAGGTAACTATTTATGAAAAGAGTGACCGGCTCTGTGGTGTGTTTAATGCTGCAGCAGCACCTGAATTCAAAGAAAAAGATAAAGAATTTATAAGATGGATTCAACAAGAAATAGAAAGCCTGCCGATTAAAGTGGAATACAACTGTGAAATTACAACTCTGGCTGAGCTGACAGAAGATGAAATTATCATTGCTACGGGCGCAAAACCTAGAAAGCTAGATGTTCCGGGACAGGAAAAAGCTATTGAAGCAACGGAATATCTGCTGGGGAGAAAAGTAGGAAAGGACGTCGCTGTAATCGGCGGAGGTTTGACGGGCTGCGAGATTGCCTATGACCTTGTGCTGAAAGGAAAACGACCGGTTATTGTGGAAATGGCAGACGATATTTTAAAGACCAAGGGACTCTGCATGGCAAACTCCAGTTGTATGAGAGACTTATTGCGGTATTATGAAGTTCCTATTTATAAAAACGCAAAGCTCTTAGAAATCATTGAAAATGGAATTGTTATTGAGACAGCGGAAAAGACAATACAGTTGGAATGCGATGACGTGATAATGAGCTGTGGTTATGTGCCAGACACGAGGCTTGTTGACGGTGGAACACAACAGGGGAAAACGAATATTCATATAGTCGGCGATGTTAAAAAGGTTGGAAATTTGAAAACAGCAATCTGGGAGGCTTATGATTTAGCATTTTCTTTGTAAGATTAAACTCTTAAGCGGACAAAGAGGCTTTTAATATATTATAGAAACACTGCTATAAGAATTATTGATACCATTAGGCTGTCGATTTTTGAGGGATGTCATATACAGAATTATACTGACTAATATTAAGTTTTAATCGGTATTTCAATTTGTGTGATGTAATCATCAAAGGAGTCAATGCCATGCTATAATTCCATTGACGGAGAACCGGCCTCGGTTTCCCACAGATTACTGACAGAACTTCTTCGGGAGAGAATGGGATTTGACGGACTGTGTATCAGTGATTACGGCGGCATCAGCAATGCCCACGAAGTCCAGCGGATCGGAGAGACTATTGGAGAAACAGGATTTCTTGCCATGGAAGCAGGGATGGACATGGAGATGCCGAAAGCGATCGGTTATGGCGAAAAACTCAAAGAAATGTTCCGAAGCGGACAGGCGGATACAGAATTGCTGAACCGGACAGTTCTGAGGGTGTTGGAAGCGAAATTCCGCATGGGCCTGTTTGAACAACCTTTCGCAATGGACGGTGAGTCCTGCAAAAAGATTTTTGAAGAGAAAGAGGGGGCGGAGCTGTCCCTTCGGTCGGCAAGGGAATCCATGGTGCTTTTGAAAAACAACGGGGTACTTCCTTTGTCAGGCAAGATCAAGAAGCTGGCCCTGATCGGGCCTCATGCAGACTGTGCCCGTAAGTTCTTCGGCGGATATACTCATCTGTGCATGATGGAGTCGGTCTACGCGGCCGCAAGTTCTATCGCAGGGGTAGAGGGCAGCCCGGAGTCCGGACAGATCGGCGGGGCAATGCTGCCAGACGGCGAACCGGTGAATTATGTCCCGGGTACAAAGATCCAGTCAGATGAAGCAGAACTCTTTAACGACATCCTGCGCTTACAGAAGCCGGGATGCAGAAGCCTGTTAGAAGAACTAAAGGAGCGTATGACAGATACGGAGATTCTGTATGTGTATGGATACCCGGTTGCCGGAAAGGATCAGAGCAGATTTGAGGAGGCACTGCAGGCAGTCAGGGAAGCTGATGTTGTGATCCTCACTCTGGGAGGAAAGCACGGTACATGCTCTATGGCGACCATGGGAGAAGGTGTGAACGCTGCCGACATCAATTTGCCGGAATGTCAGGACGCATTTATTAAAGCAGCATCGGTGTATGGAAAGCCCTTAATCGGCATCCATTTTGATGGCAGGCCGATCTCCAGTGACACGGCAGACCAATATCTGGATGCCGTCATAGAAGCCTGGAGCCCGGCGGAAACGGGAGCGCAGGCTGTGGCAGATGTCCTGCTGGGAGCATATAATCCGGGCGGCAAACTGCCAGTATCCGTGGCATATCACGCCGGACAGATTCCAATCTACTATAATCACCCAAACGGTTCCGCATGGCATCAGCAGGAGAGTATCGGATTCGTCAATTATGTGGATGTTCCCCATACACCGAGATATTGCTTTGGACATGGATTGTCTTATACACAGTTTGAGTATTCAGACATTCATATATCGACGGCAGAGATTGGAGCAGAAGAATCGGTACAGATCAGCTGTGTGGTAAAGAATGCGGGAAACTGTGCCGGGGATGAAGTGGTACAACTTTATCTCAGGGATAGATTTGCAAGTATGACACGCCCGGTGAAAGAGCTTGCCGGATTTAAGCGAATCCATATGGAACCGGGAGAGAAAGTACGGGTAACATTTACAGTACAGGCGGATCAGTCAGCATTTCTTGACAGGCAGATGCGCTGGAAGGTGGAAAAAGGAGAGATAGATGTAGAAATTGGAAGTTCTTCTGAGGATATACGGTTAAAAGGAACATACCGGATCACAGAGGATAGATGGATAGACGGCGCAAAAAGAGCATTTTATGCGAAAGTACAGAAAGACAAAGTATAGCTTAGGCATACACTTACAGCGGGTCGGGTAAGATATCCGGCAGGACAGGAGGAAAACAGATGGATAGGAAGTTACTTGCCAGAAGGATTGCAGAAGAATCCATTGTATTGTTGAAAAACGAAGATCATATGCTTCCTTTAAAAGAAAAGAAAGAGATCGCGTTTTTCGGGAGGACGCAGATTGGCACTTTATATTCCGGAAACGGATCCGGCGGTGCAAATGTGGCCGGATGCGGCACGATTCTGGAAGAATGTGAAAATTGCGGAATCAGACCTGAGCCACTTTTAAAGGGCTTTTATGAATATAAGATAAATGAGGAACGGGTCACGGAAGAGGATGAGTTTGACTGGACTAAAGTCAGTGAGATGGTAAACAGTGGAATTATGTATGAAATATTCGGCAAATACCGCGCTCCGCTTGATGAGTACGAAGTGCCCGGCACACTTATTGACCAGGCGGCAGAAAAAACTGACACAGCACTTATTGTAATTGGCAGAAATTCTGGCGGTGAGGAGTGTGACCGTCACCTTTCAGAGGATTATTACCTGACTAATTCAGAAGAAAGTCTGCTGAAGGAAGTCTGCAGTCATTTTACAAATGTAGTAGTAGTCTTGAATGTTAACGGGCTGATCGATTTGTCCTGGGTGAGAAAGTATGCAAATATAAAAAGCCTTCTGTTTATTGGAATCCCAGGGGAAGAAGGGGCTTCTGCGCTAGCTGGCATTTTAACGGGGGAGACCAATCCCTCCGGGAAACTGGCGGTGACCATAGCGGAACATTATGAAGATTACCCGTCGGCAGACCATTTCTCATGGGATAAGGAGCATCTGGAGAATGTTCTTGACTATGAGAGCTACGGCCTTTCCTCAGAAGAAAACGGAAGTACAGGTTTTTCTAAAAGCCCGGTGAGTGTGTACTGGGAGGATATCTATACCGGTTACCGATATTTTGATACATTCGGGAAACCGGTGCTTTACCCCTTTGGTTATGGGCTTTCTTACACTGAATTTGCAATCAGCGATGCCTCGGCCGAGAAGCAAAACGGCGGTATTATGGTGACAGCCAATGTGAAAAATATTGGGGAAATATCAGGGAAAGAGGTAATCCAGGTTTATCTGTCCAAGGTAAACCCGGCAGAGGGTGTGGAACGTCCTTATCAGGAATTGAAGGGATTTGAGAAAACCGCGGACCTTGCTCCGGGAGAAAAAGAGAAGGTTAAGATCTGGATTCCATGGAGAGAACTGGCGGTTTATGACGAAGGAAGAGCTGCGTGGGTCATAGAGTCGGGCGATTATCTCCTGAAGATGGGAAATTCATCAAGAGACACCTCCCTGGTGGGAATGGTACGCCTGGGGGATACAGTCCTTACAGAACAGTGCGCGAACCGTATGATAATCTTAGAATGCAACAGAGATAAGCTTTCGTTCCTGACACAGAAAGACTACGCAGGGTGCCATCTGGAAGACAGATGTGAGAAGAAACCTGATGGAGGCGTGACCGGGATGGCGGTAATTTCTGTAACGGAAGAGGATATTCTTGCAGGAGGGGAGAGCAGACAGGCTGAAAAAGAAACGCAGCAAAATCTGCCGGAGCTCTCCATCGAAGAACTCGCTTCTCTCTGTGTGGGCTATGGGCCGGGCACTCCCTTTGCGGCTGTGGGGGACCGCAGTGACCCGTCTGCGATTTTCGATGGTGAAGGAAAACCGATTACAACAAACAACCACCCGACAGGATATCCGGGATATGTTTCTCCGGCAATTGAGGAAAAAGGGATCAAGTCCATTTTCTATAAAGACGGCCCGGCCGGGATCGGCGGTATTGCCTGGCCGACGGAAATGCTCATAGCCTGCTCGTTCGACAGGAAACTGTGGCAGATGTTTGGAGATGCAGTAGGGAAAGAATGTGAAGATCAGCAGGTGAATGTCTGGCTTGCTCCTGCTGTGAATCTCCACAGAAATCCGCTGTGCGGCAGAAATTTTGAATATTTTTCTGAAGATCCGTACCTGACAGGAGTCTGTGCCTGCGAGATCACAAAAGGCGTACAGAATGGCCGGCCGGTTATCGTGTGCCCGAAACACTTCGCGGCAAATGAGCAGGAGACATTCCGGCGCGGAAATGCAGGGAAAAAGGTAGACGCTGTTGACTCTATACTGACAGAGCGCTCGGCCAGGGAACTATACCTGAAGCCTTTTGAAATGCTGGTGAGAGAAGCACATATTGCCTGCATTATGACGTCTTTTAACAAGATAAACGGCGTTTTCGCCGGGGGCAGTAAGGATCTGTGCACCCGTATCCTTCGGGAAGAATGGGGATTTGACGGCGCTGTGGTGACAGACTGGGGCGATATGGATATTGTGGTAGACGGAGCAGACGCCGTGGCTGCGGGAAATGATATCGTCATGCCGGGCGGACCGCCGGTGATTCGTCAGATCCTGAAAGGATATGAAGAAGGAAGAGTGACCAGAGAAGAAATGGAAACAGCGGCAGGACATCTTCTGTGCATGATCCGCAGGATTCATGGAAAGGAGAAATAGAAGTATGGGAGAAAAAATCTACAAAACAGTTGAAAATTCAGGCGTCATGAATGTTGTGGCCGGAGCCCTTGCGATTGCTGTGGGAGTGTCTGCTCTGGTGAGCGGGATACGGCTTCTGATTACTCGGAGAAAGCTGCTTTTTTAAGGGGACTGCCAGATGAAAAAATATAAAAGGGAAAAACTAATTGTAAGTATTTTTGCCGTCATATTTGTTGTTATAGTGGTTATTCTTGGAAACTTTTTGGTTACATATATATCTTCTGACTTGAGTTTTGGCCAGAATTGTCTTTTGCGAATACCATTTTATGGAACATTAGTTTTTACATCTTCGCTTATAGGACTGCTGTTTAGAAACGATAGTAAAAAAGATATTGTCGAAGAAAATTCAAAAGGAAGGATTCAAGATGAATAAAATTACAGAAGTAAAAATAGAAAGAGGAATCCCGATTCTGTATGTGGACGGGCAGCCTTTTTGGGCGTTTGCAGGGGAGGTGCACAACTCAGCCGCCTATGCCCCGGACAGGATGTAGGCAGAGATATGGATGAAGATGGATCAGGGTCATCTGAATACACTGATTGTACCGGTGTACTGGGAGACGCTGGAGCCGGAAGAAGGCAGCTATGATTTTTCGCTTGTGGATTCACTTCTTGAGCAGGCTGTCAGATTTAAGAAAAAGCTGATCCTGCTCTGGTTCGGTCTATGGAAGAATGCAGAGTCGGCTTATGTGCCGGCATGGATGAAGCAGGACAGTGAAACATTTTTCCGTGCGGAAATGTATGGTGGAGAAAGGTTAAATACGATTTCTCCTCTGTGCTGGGAGGCGGTGGAGAGAGATGCCGCTGCATTTTCCCGTCTGATGGGACATCTGCGGGAGGTTGATAAAAACTCATCGGTCATCATGGTCCAGGTAGAAAATGAAGTGGGACTGCTTGGAACAGAGCGTGATTACTGCCGTCAGGCAGAGGAGGCGTTTACAGGAAATGTGCCGGATAAACTGATGGATGCAGCTGTAAAATCAGGAAAAATCCGTGCCAGGGAAACAGGATGGCCTGAAAAGGCAGACTGGACTGTCGTATTCGGAGAAGACGCAGGGGAGATTTTTTCTGCATGGTTTTTTGCCTCCGCTCTGGAGAGGATTGCATCAGTCGGAAAAAAAGAGTATCCTCTGCCCTGCTACGCCAATGTGTGGCTGAAACAGTTCCCCTGGTATGCTGGTTCTTATCCGTCGGGAGGCCCGGTGGAGGATATGCTCTGGGTGTGGAAAGCGGCGGCGCCTTCCCTCTTTACTATTGCCCCGGATATCTATGTCCCCTACATGTGGAGACGGTCGCTCTGTTGACGAGAAAAGCCCAGTAAATCAAGGGTTTCTGCCGATTAAGGGTAAAATAGATGTGTGTGTTTGTTTCCACAGAGTGGGTATGAGGAAATTGATATACCCAGGGGGATAGGTTGTTGGAAGTGAAGGACATCTTTTGGCGTAAGGCTGTTATTTGACGAAAATGGATGAAATAAAAAATTGGAAACGAAAGAAGGAATAACAAATGCTGGGTTTAAAACGTGGTACAGTTCAACTCTGTGAACATGAGCAGGCATGGGAAATAGAAGCACAGAATGCGATTCTTCAGTTAAAAGAGATATTAGGTGCTGTAATTAAGGATATTCAGCATGTTGGCAGTACATCAATTCCTTCTATCAAGGCGAAGCCGATTATTGATATTGCGATTGCAGTTGATGATTTTGAAGATGTTTTGCTATTGGAGGAAGATCTGAAAAAGCAGGGTTTTTATTATAGACCAAAGGTGGATTTAGGCGAGCAATTATTATTTGCATCGGGAAGCTATTATGATAGTACCGGTGATCTTCAAACACATTTTATTCATATTGTGAAAACAGGAAGCATGGATTGGAGAAACTATATCAATTTCAGAGATTATCTTAATAGTACACCTGCCGTTGCGAAAGCATATGAAGATTTGAAAGTATTGCTTGCAAAACAAGCACCTGTTGACAGTGGAAGAGAAAAATACTTGAGAGGTAAACATGACTTTATCGTGTATACATTAAGAAAAGCACTGGTTTACTCTTATCGTGAAAAAATGGTTGATGTGGTAATAGACAGACCTATTGGAAGTGTTCATCCGAAATATGAGGATATGATTTATCCATTGAATTATGGTTTTATCCCTAATGTGTTTGGTGGAGACGGTGAAGAACTGGATGTATATTTAATGGGATTAAATGTTCCGGTGAAAGAATATAAAGCAAAAGTAATTGCTATTGTGCATCGTCATAATGATGTGGAAGATAAGCTTGTAGCAGCACCGGAAGGAATGAGTTTTATGAAAATGGAGATAGAGGATGCTGTTAGGTTTCAGGAACAGTATTTTGAAAGTGAAATTGAGATTTTATGAAATTTTTTTTGTTTGAGTATTTTCGTATATGATACAAAACCTCGCATTGCGTTGTAATTTGAATTGTGATATAATCAGAAAAACGCATTGCGAGGTATTTTTATGGAAAGTGCAAGAAAGATAAGAGAATTAAGAGAAAGTATCAATATGAGTCGTAAGGAGTTTTCGAATCATACCGGGATTCCAATAAGGACTTTGGAAGACTGGGAAGCAGGAAGAAGAACACCACCAGAGTATGTACCGAGGTTGATTTCGTATCAGTTGAAATACGAGGAACTGATTCAAAGAATAAATACAAGTACAGATGATAAAATAGAAAGAGAGGGTTTTAATGACCGACTGTAATAATAGTGAAATTTTGATTTATCAGTCAGAGAATGGTGTGACAAAGATTGATGTTAAAATTGTAGATGATACCGTATGGCTGACACAAGCACAGTTGTGTGAATTGTATCAGACAAGTAAATCTAATGTTAGTGAACATATAAAGCATATTTTTGAAGATGGAGAATTGGATCGATCTTCAGTTATTCGGAAATTTCGAACAACTGGTACGGATGGAAAAACATATAATGTAATTCATTATAATCTGGACATGATCATTTCTCTTGGATATAGGATTAAGTCCATAATCGCTACAAATTTCAGACGCTGGGCTACTGAACGCCTGAAAGAATATATGATAAAAGGCTTTACGATGGACGATGAGAGATTAAAACAAGAGGAAAATGGAAATTGAGAGTCAGGTGAGAAACGTTGGTATCCTGCTAAGCGCATGGTGTGGATTTGATTTCCCTGATTGCGCCTACGTCGGAAAATCGGGTTGCAATGATTGCGAAAGAAGCGTAAGAGTTCATTTACATCGTTTCCAGTCTTGGAGTGACAGGGATGAGAAGTGAGATCAAGACGAATTTGGATTCCATTGTAAAAGAAAATACAGATATACCATGTGTCATTGGATTTGGAATCTCTACACCTGAACAGGCAAGGAACATGGCAAATATCGTAGATGGGGTAATCGTAGGTTCCGCGATTGTACGATTGATTTGTTTTAGCTTTTTGTAGGGAAAGGAGAGAAAAGTATGATACAATAAAAAATACAGTAGGAGGGAAAATCATGGACGAATTTCAACGACGGGAAAAGGTGTTATTGGAAATAGCAGAAGCGAAAGAAGAAAAAGAGCATTTTCATCAGGATATAGAGTTATTGTATCTTTTGGAAGGAAAATTGGAAGTCTATATCGATAATCAGAAAATCGTGATGTCGGAAGAAGACGTGCTTATGATCAATGCCAATAAACGTCACTATTTAAAGAGTAAGGGGGATGTTTTATATGTCAAACTTACCATATTATACGAATTGCTTAGTGATATTCTGAATAATTATAATATGCTGTTTCTTTGTGATTCTGTACGAAATATAGATGCAGCTTACAACGGTCTTAGAAAATTACTACAGCAGCTTTTGGGACATTATCTTAGCAATAAAGGAAAAGTGACAGATTTTGCATATATTTCGTTATGTTATCAGATTATGGATTATATTTGCATGCATTTTTTGATACAGTCTTCAGATTTGCCGGAGAAAGAAGAAAGTGATAAATATCAGTTAAGAATACAACAGATTGATAATTATATCCGGACCAATTACAGATCAGCAATCAGTATGAAAGAGCTGTCAGAAAAATTGTATTTATCCAATGGTTATTTATCCCGATTTTTTAAGAAAAATTATGGAATGAGCTTTGCAGATTACCTGACGAATGTGAGGCTGCATCATGCAGTGGATCAACTTCTGTATACAGATATTCCGATTACCCGGATCGTATATGATAACGGATTTTCAAGTGTTGCACTTTTTAACAAAGCATTTAAAAAAGAATATGGGGAGACGCCTTCTGCAGTAAGAAAAAGGGGCGCTGGAAACAAGAAAACAAAACAACATACGATCACGAAAGAAATGGAAAAAAAGCTGGAAAATGTACTTTGGAAAGACAGTGGGCAGAAGACAGATGCGGATATCGGAAAGATAAGCGGAGAAGTTTCAGCAGCTGTTTCAAAACCATTGAACAGAATCTGGCAGAAGGTCATCAATATTGGTTCTGCACAAGATCTGCTCCGTTCAGAGGTGCAAGAACATGTGATGCTTCTAAAAGATAGTTTAAAGTTTACATATGTGCGATTCTGGAATGCATTTTCAAAAGAGATGCTGATCGATATCAATAATCCGGAGCATAAATATAATTTTTCCCGTTTGGATTCCGTTCTAGATTTTCTTGTGGAACATGATATTTATCCGTTTATCGAATTGGAGAATAAGCCAAAACGAGTGGAAAAAACAACTTCAAGCTCTCTGCTTTTTGAGCTTTTTGAAGATATTACATCCTTGGAAAACTGGGAAAGTATTTTGGAAGTTTTTTTAAAACATGTAGTATCCCGATATGGAAGAGAAGAAGTTGGACACTGGAAATTTGAACTTTGGTTTGATGCGGAGAGAATCAAAGATGATATCAGAATTTTAAATTATGCAGAACGATTTAAAATTGCAAAAAAAATTATTCATACATATACAGATGCACAGATAGGCGGATGCGGGATGCACGGGTATTCGAAAACAAATGAAAAAAAATCCATTTATATCCGTGCATTTTATAAAAAATTACAGTCTTTTGAGATTATTCCAGATTTTCTGACATTGTATGCCTTTGCTTATGATAGTTATGAACAGGACAGAAAGTATGTGTCTCACCCCAGTTCCGATGTTGAGTTTATGAGTCATGTCGTTGACAATATGGAACAAGACTTGCCGGAATTAGCAGAAAGACTGGATGTATATTTTACAGAATGGAATCTTACGATCAGTGACAGAAATCTGATCAATGACAGTTGCTTTAAGGGCGCTTATATTCTGAAAAATTATATCGATTTGATCGATCGTGTGGAAGGAATGTCTTATTTTGTGGGGAGTGATCGGGTGTCGGAGTACTATGATACAGAAGAGCTGCTATTTGGCGGTACAGGTTTGTTAACAAAAGATGGAATACAGAAACCTGCAATGTTTGCATTTCATTTTCTGAACCGTCTTTATTCAGAATATGTAGGGAAAGGCACTCATTATCTTGTGACAAAAGATGGGCATGGAAATTATGGGATTGTATGTCACAATTGCAGGAAACTGGGATATAATTACTATTATGTGGAAGAGGATTGTTTGGATCAGGAACATTTTTCTAAGTATTTTGAGGATTTAGAGCCACTGGAATTGAATCTGAATTTGACAGATATAGCTGATGGAATATACAGAATCAAAATATACAGAATCAATGATGAAAATGGTTCTATTCAAAAAGTATGGAAAGAGATGGGATATGCAACAGATCTTTCAAGAGAGGATTTGCGCTATTTTCAGCGAGTATGTGAGCCGAAAGTGACGATGCATACAATAAAATCAGAAAATGGAAGTATATGTTTGAAGATCCCTATGTTGCCAAATGAAATTGCATATCTTGATATTAATTGCAAGTGATAGAAAAAGGTCAAAAAGGTCATTTATAATGATCATATTTTGACCTTTTTTATTTGCAGAAAGTGAAAAAAAGCATAGAAACCTGTAATAAATGACATAGTTTAGAACAATCTCTATCGTTATAATGAAGGCAGAAACAATCAAAGGTTAGGAAGGAGAACCGTTATGAAGATAGGATTGATTACATCAATTTTTGAAGGAATGGATTTAAAAGAAGTTGTAGATTTTGCAGCGGAAAGTGGATTGGAATGTCTGGAAGTTGCATGCTGGCCAACTTCAGGTGGGGCGAAAAGGCGCTATGCAGGAGTCAGCCACATAGAAACAGAAAATCTGACAGCAGAAAAGGCAGAAGAAATCAAAGCATATATGAAAGTAAAGGGAGTGGATATCTCTGCTCTGGCTTATTACCCCAATATGCTGGATCCAGATGAAGAAAAGAGAAGAACATACGTGAACCACCTTTATAGATTGATCGATGTTTCCGCTTTACTGGATGTCAATATGGTTACAACATTTTTGGGAAGAATTCCCAATCAAAGCGTATCCCACAATTTAGAAGAGGTTAAAAAAGTCTGGCCTCCGATTTTGGAATATGCACAGACAAAAGGCGTTAGAATTGCAATTGAAAACTGTCCGATGTTATTTACAGAAGATGAATGGCCGGGTGGACAGAATTTGATGACCACGCCTGCAAATTGGAGAAAAGTGTTTGAAATCCTTCCATATGATAATTTAGGAATCAATTATGATCCTTCTCATTTTGTCTGGCAGCAGATAGATTATATCCGTCCGATTTATGAATTTAGAGATAAAATTTTCCATGTACATTATAAGGATATTAAAGTATATCCGGACAAACTGGCAGATGTAGGGATCATGGCTACTCCGTTGCAGTTTATGACTCCTAAATTACCGGGATTAGGTGATGTAGATTGGGGAAAATATGTTTCTGCACTGACTGATATCGGATATGATGGTTATACGTGTATTGAAATTGAGGACAAGGCTTTTGAAGGAAGTATAGAACAGGCGAAAAAGGCTGTTCAGCTCAGTCTCAGATATTTACGTAATTTCGTGATTTAGATTTTGAAAGGAGAGCGTTATGAAAATAAAATTAGGAATTATCGGATATGGCGGTATGGGAAAATGGCATGCCGAAAATGCACCGAGAGCAGGTGTTGAGATTGCAGCAGTATGTGACATAGATGAAGTCAAACAAAAGGAGGCGGTTGATGCAGGGTTCAAAATGTATCAAACAGCGGAGGAACTGTTGAAAGATCCAGAAGTAAATACAGTCATTTTAACAGTTCCTAATTATTTACATAAGGAAATGTGTGTAAAAGCGGCAAAAGCAGGTAAAAATGTAATCACAGAAAAACCTGCCGCACTGAATGTACAGGAGTTAGACGAGATGGAGGCAGCATGTAAAGAAGCAGGAGTTTTCTTTACATCACATCAAAACAGACGGTGGGATAAAGATATGCTGATCGTAAAAAAAGCATATGACGAAGGAATGCTTGGCAATATCTTTACCATAGAATCAAAATTGCATTCCGGAAACGGATATATGCATGAATGGCATCTTTATAAGAAATACGGCGGAGGAATGATCTATGACTGGGGCGTTCATCTGATCGACCAGATTTTGTTTATGATGCCGGATGCAAAAATCAAATCGGTATATGCAGATATCAAAAATGTGTTACATGAAGAAGTCGATGATTATTTCAAAATTATTCTGAAAATGGACAATGGAGTTACTGCACATATTGAGTTATCGACGTATATTTTAAAGTATCAGCCAAGATGGATTGCGGCAGGCGACAAAGGAACGATGGTTGTGAATACATTTGGTTGTGATGGAGCAATCTACAGAACAGGAAAAATGCTTGAGAAACTTCCTCCGCAGATTACAGAAACTGAAGCAGGACCAACAAGACAGTTTGCGCCGGTTCCGCCAGGAGGAATTGTGGAAGAAAAGCTTCCTGAGATTGAGACAGACTGGGTAGATTTTTATAGAAATGTGGATGATGTGCTGAATAAAAAAGCAGAATCAAAGATTAAGATTTCAGAAGTCCGCAGAGTCCTGTCTGTCATGGAGGCTGCATGGAAGTCTTCTAATACAGGAGAAGCAGTACTATTTGAATAGAAGGTCAAAAATCCGCTGGGATTATGATGATATATCATCGTGATCCCGGCATTTTTTATTGCCAGGAGATTTGCAGGATACAGGAGGTTAAAATCTTATATATGATTTTTGACCTTTTGAGAAAAAGAAATTTCAGAGCATCAAATACAGGGGTGCTTCTGGTTTGTTGAGGTAAGGTACAAGAGCATATAAAACGGTAAGATATAACCAGAAACAAGCAAAAAGCGAAAAAGAAAAGGAGAATCGATTATGAGTAAAATTAAAGTAGGAATTGTAGGATGTGGAGGAATTGCAAATCAGAAACATTTTCCGGCATTAAAGAACAATTCAGATTTGAATGAAATCGTAGCATTTTGTGACATTATTGTTGAAAGAGCAGAAAAAGCATGTAGTGAATTTGGTGCAGCAGGAGCAAAAGTTTATCAGGATTATCATGACCTGTTAAATGATCCGGAAGTTGAAATCGTACATATTTGTACACCAAATGTATCACACAGTGAAATTGCAATTGCAGCTTTTGCAGCAAAAAAACACGTATACTGTGAAAAACCAATGTCACATAGTCCGATCGAAGCGTTGAAGATGGTGGAGGCATGGAAACAATCCGGAATGCAGTTTACAGTTGGATATCAGAACCGTTTTCGTCCGGAAGTTCAGAACCTTCATGCAGCATGTGAAGCAGGAGATCTTGGAGAAATTTATTACGGAAAAGCGCATGCAGTCCGCAGACGTGGAGTGCCGACCTGGGGCGTATTCATGGATAAAGAACAGCAGGGAGGAGGTCCTCTTATTGATATCGGAACACATGCACTGGATATTACTTTATGGTGTATGAATAACTATGATATTGACAGTGTAAGCGGTTCTGTCTTTTATAAGCTAGGTGCTCTTCAGCAGGCAACCGAAGGCAACCTGTTTGGACCATGGGATCCAAATACTTATGAAGTGGAAGATTCTGCGATGGGATTTATTAAAATGAAAAACGGAGCGACAATTAATTTGGAAGCAAGCTGGGCACTGAATATTCTGGAATCCAGGGAGGCTTCTACAACACTGTGCGGAACAGCGGCAGGTGCAGAGATCCACTCAGGTATGAGTTACGGAAAAAATGAACTGATTTATAACCGTGGACGCAATGGTCAGCTGATGGAAGAGACACTTTCTCCGGTAGGCGGTGTTGCATACTTCGGCGGAGGCGGCGGAGAAGAAGGTACAATTGACTGCCGTCAGTGGTTGGAAGCAGTAAAAAATGGTACCCAGCCACTTGTAAAACCAGAAGAGGCACTTGCAGTTACAAGAATTTTAGATGCAATCTATCAGTCGTCAAAAGAAAACAAAGAAATTAAATTCTAATACAGGAAATCAAGATTGAGGTGGAATTATGGCATTTGCAATGAGAATGAAACTGAATTCTGAAATTATTAAAAAGAATTCTTTTAAAAACTTATATATCAATGGACGGAAAAATGGATTTGAATTTGACGTACAGCTTGCATATTACAGAGGACATTATCTTTCAGATATTGATCTTTTGGAAGTGTATCTGGATGGCGAAAAAATGCCGCAGGAAGCGGTTACCTTTGAAATAAAAGGGAAAGAACTTCCAGTGTATAAACTGACGCATGCTGTGACAGAATTCTGGAGTCAGGTGGAACCGGCGAAAATCCGCGTGATCAAGAAAGGCGGAGTAGAAGCAGGGGAGCATGAAGTCGAATTAAAACTGATGTTAAGAGTTCCATATATGCAGATTGGACCAGATCATAATTTTATGCCTCTTGACAGTGGCGATCATGTAGTGGTTCAGGTAGCGGAATAAGTGGAATGGAGGAAGAAAAATGAGTAGTGTAAAACTTGGAGCAACATTATTTTGTTATGGAACAGAATATGCAAGATTTGAATATGACTTTGAAGAGTGTGTCAGGCAGGCAGCACTTGCAGGTGCAGAAGGATATGAAATTGTAGGGACACAGATGCTTCCTTCTTATCCGAATGTAAGTGATGAGTTTCTTGGAAAAATCGAAGAGTTAAAAGTAAAATACGGAATTGGTCCAGTGTCATATGGAGCAAATAATGATAAAGGAATGCGGTGTGACAGAAATCTGACAGATGATGAAATGCTGGCAGATGCGATCATTGATCTGAAAACAGCAAATAAACTTGGCTGTAAGGTAATGCGGGTACAGTATATGATGTCACCAGAGGCGTTTGAACGTCTGGCACCATATGCGGAATTATTTGATGTGCGCTGTGGAATTGAAATTCATAATCCAGAGACCCCGGGATCCCCATCTATGCAGAAATATCTTGAGGTGATTAAAAAAACAGGATCGAAGTATCTTGGTTTTGTTCCGGATTTCGGCTTCCTTTCTGTTCAGCCCAATAAGCCGCAGTGGATGAAGGCTCTTCAGGCAGGGGTAAAGGAAGAACATCTGCAGATGGCAGCACAGCTTCGCAGAGAAGGCGTAAGTCAGGAAGAGGCGGCCCAAAAAGTAATGGAGGCTGGAGCATCACCGGCAATTATGCCTGCTTTGGCAGGAATGTTTGGGTTTGTTCAGTTTCATGATGAGAAAGACCTTCCTCAATTACTTCAGGAGTTAAAAGAAATTTTACCATACAGTTTTGAATGTCACGGCAAATTCCACTACCTGGATGAAGCCTGCCATGAAGCAAGTATTCCATATAATCATATCCTTCCTCTTTTAGCGAAAGAAGGGTATAATGGATATTTAATCTGTGAATATGAAGATGAGCTGTACTGTGGTGGAACAGAGTTTACAAAACGTCAGATGATTATGGAAAGAACATTGCTCGGGGATTAAATAAATATAAATACAAACGTAATAAAGGAGATTAACGATGAGGGAAAAGGGCTCAAATCCTGTCAAAAGACTCAGCAAAAAAACACTGTTTGCGTATGGATGCGGTGATTTTGCAAGTAATTTGACAAATACATTTATGGGAAGTTATTTATCTATTTTTTACACAGACGTAGTCGGATTGGCACCTGCAGTTGTTTCCATGATCATGGTGATCGCGCGTGTATGGGATGCGATCAATGATCCGATGTTTGGAGCGATTGCAGAACGGACCAATACAAAAAAAGGAAGATTTCGTCCGTATATCTTCTATTTCACTCCGTTTCTGGCACTTGCAGCAGTTCTGACTTTTACTACCATGGGAGGAAAAGGTGGTGCGATCTATGCAGCAGTTACATATATTGTGTATGGAATGCTTTATACGGTGGTAAATTTGTCATATGGTTCTTTATCTACAGTTATGACAACAAATCCAGAAGATATTTCTCAGCTTACAAGCTGGAGAATGATGGGAACAAACTTAAGCTCGGTTGTTCTCTCAGCACTGTCTCCTGTGATTATGGGAGCCTTGTCCGGAGGAGAATCCTTCACTGCTAAAAGCTATCTGATCACAATCATTATCTATGCAGCTTGTTCCATCCCAATGTTTTACTTCGTTTATGCAAATTGTAAAGAAGTAGTAAAACCCGTAAATGAAGGACAGAGGGTACCGCTTTCTATGAGTTTAAAGGCGGTTGTCTCAAATAAACCATTGATGCTGGTATTTGGAATACAGCTTTTGGCAATGTTTGCATTTTTTGGCCGTATGGGCGTAGTCATTTACTATATTATTTATGTAATGCAGAAACCACAGTACATCAGTATATTTATGGCGTTGCCTTCTATTATGACAGTTATTGGAATCCTTCTTACAAAAAATTATATTGTAAAATGGGGAAAGAAAAAAGTAACAGCAATCGGATATACAGGAGCAGGAGTTACATTGATCCTGATGTATTTTCTGGATCCGTCTAACATGGCAGTGATGATTGCTCTGCATGCCCTGTATGGTTTCTTCTGCTTCAGTTTCCCGATTCCAATGTCCATGATACCGGAAGCAATCAATTATCAGGAAGATCGAATCGGAATTCGTACAGATGGTCTGGCATATGCAGCAACCTCTCTTTCTACAAAGGTAGGAAATGCATTTGGGCCGGCAATGGCGTTGATGATCATGGGGGCTTTTGGATATGTGGCAAATGCACAGCAGTCAGCAGAAGCAATGAAAGGAATCAATCTTGCAACGAACCTGGTGTTCGGAATCTGCTACTTGTTGGCACTGATCCCATTGGCGCTGTATCCATTAGATGCAGAAAAGAATGCACAGATCCAGGCAAATCTGGATGCTAAGAGAGAAGCGCATCAGGCAAAAATGAATCAGAATGACTAAAGAAAGGCAGAGAATGATGAAACGATATGCATTTGGTGTTGATATCGGAGGAACTACTGTAAAAATTGGATTATTTGAAACAAGCGGGGTACTGTTGGACAAATGGGAAATACAAACAAGAACTTCTGAGGGCGGCAGGCATATTTTAGAAGATATTGCGGTAGCAATTCAAAGGAAATGTGAGGAGAAACAGATTGTTTTGGCGGAAATCCAGGGAATTGGAATGGGGGTACCAGGACCGATCTTAAAAGGAGGAATCGTGAATCAATGTGTGAATCTTGGATGGGGAGTAACTCATGTTGGGAAAATTATGGAAGAGCTGACAGGAATCCAAAACATTGCAGTAGGAAATGATGCGAATGTGGCGGCCTTGGGAGAAATGTGGAAAGGAGCAGGAAAAGGCTGCAAAAATGTAGTGATGGTAACGCTTGGAACAGGTGTGGGAGGTGGAATCGTCCTGGATGGAAAGATTGTTTCCGGAAGATTCGGAGCGGCTGGTGAAATTGGTCATATCCGGGTGGAAAAAGATGAGAAGCGTCTTTGTGGATGTGGAAAACAAGGACATTTAGAACAGTATGCCTCTGCAACGGGAATTGTCTGGAAAACCAGGGAATTACTAAAAACCACAACAGAACCTTCCATGCTTAGACAAATTGATGAAATCACGGCCAAAGCAGTGTTTGATGCTGCGAAAGAAGGGGATCGTCTGGCGCGAAAAGTCGTTCGGTTTGTCGGAGAAAAGCTGGGACAGGCATTATCCTGTATCTCATGTATTCTGGATCCAGAAGTATTCGTGATCGGAGGCGGCGTGTCAAAAGCCGGAAATATTCTGATCGATGAAATAAGAAAAAATTATAAAGAAGCGGCGTTTCATGCATCAGAAAAGACAGATATTGTATTGGCAAGTTGTGGAAATGATGCAGGAATGTTCGGTGCAGTAAAAATGGTTTTGGAGTGAGTGGTATTTTATAAAAAGATCCGAAGTCTGCTTTGTTTTCAGAGTAGAACTTCGGATTTTTTGCAGCTTTTTGGAGGATGCTGCAGAGGTGTTGGACAAAAAAACGGTATATTCAGATCATTCAGGAGAAGATTGAGAGCTTGAAAGAGATGCTAGAAGAATTACTTACGCATACCAAACTTCAAAATGGAACCTATGAGTTGAAGTTAGAACGCGAGAATGTAGGACAGGTTTTAAAAGAGACAGTATTTTCTTATTATGATAACTGGATGAAGCAGGGAATCCGTCCGTAGTTTGAGATTACTGAAGGTTCGGTATGGATTCAGGGAAACGGGCAGGTACCAGCTACCAGCAGATGATTTTATTGTGTATTATCTGGTTAACAACAAAGCTGGAATTGTCACAGTCGTTCGCTTTGCTGTTTTCGTTTTGACCTGCCCTTTTTGTCAGATCTGAATATCCTTTTTTCGATAGTTCCAGAACGCTGCAAGAATTCCGATGACAGTAAACAGCATACCAATCGAAACCATACCGAGATCAAGATGGCCGTTTTCAATAATATCAGCTCCGTTGGCGTAGCCGAACGGTGTGATGTATTTCAGAAATTCTGCGGATTCAGAAATATTTGCAATGATATTTAAAAAATACATGATTGTGGCAATTCCAATTCCGATTCCAATCCCTCCTCTGTGCAGAAAAGCGGAAATGCCAAAGCAGATGCCTGCCAATTCGCCCTGGACCAGGAAGAAAGCAAGATGTATCAGGCTTAGCTCTGTCCAGGGTAATTTTTCTCCAATAAGCAGGATAGAGGCAATGGATAAGGCAAACACGATCAGGTTTAAAATAATAATCTGGAGAAAAATGGAAATCAGTTTTTCAGTAAGCACCCTTACACGGCTGACCGGGTGTGTAAAGAGAAATTCAGCAGTATGATCTTTCTCTTCTTTTGCAAGAATATTGATTCCGATCAGGGAAGAGAAAAATGCGCCGCCAATCCCTAAAACATTTCCGCATTCCGTGGAATAGAATCCGAGCAGAGTGCCGAAATTCAGACGATCCATGCCAAAGGCCTCGGTAAATGTTCCCATAGACGCAAAGAGCTCATTTATATTTTTCATTTCACCCTTCATTTCCGGGTATAGAAACACACAGACAACAATGAAAAAACCAATGGAGGAAGTCCAGATTGTCAGTGATTTCCAGCTTTGTTTTAATTCATGTTTCAATAAAATCATGCAGGCGTACCTCCATTTTCGTAGTAATGTAGAAAAATCTCGTCCAGATTAGGGTCTGAAATGGAAAGATCTGTCACTGCTCCGTCAGAAAGTGTTTTAAGAAGCTGATGAATTTCTCCACTGTAAAGGAAACTGGTAACGCCATCATTTTCTTTCAAATCACGGATTCCCTGCAGAGAGACAAGAGAAACCTTTCCCTGTACGGTGATCCGCTTGGTGTTTGTTCTGGAAAGTGCTTCTACACGGTCGCAGGCAATGATCTTTCCTTCCCGGATAATTGCAGCTCTCGTACAATGCCGTTGAATTTCAGAGAGGATGTGGCTGGAGAGAAAAACAGTGGCTCCCTGTTCATTACGTTCTCGGATTATATTGAAAAACTCTCGCTGCATCAATGGATCCAGGCCGCTGGTTGGCTCATCCAGGATCAGAAGTTCTGGTTTATGCTGAAGAGCGGATACGATGGCAACTTTTTTTCGATTGCCAAAAGACAACTCATCGACCTTACGATTGACATCCAACTGCAGACGGCTGCATAATCGTTTCCTTTCCGCAGAGCAGTCTTTCTTTTGAAGATCAGCAGACAATTTCAACAGATCCTTGACTTTCATTCCACGGTAAAAAACAGCTTCAGATGGCAGATAGCCAATGCGGGAGAGCAGTTCAGAAGTATTTTGTCCGACTATGGTTTCAAAGAGCTTTGCCTGTCCGGATGAAGGAAAAATCAGTCCCAGCATGGTGCGGATCGTGGTTGATTTTCCGGCGCCGTTTGGACCGATAAAACCAAAGAATTCGCCCTCTTTGATCTCCAGATTCAGATCCAAGATGCCTCTGGATTTCCCATAATACTTTGTCAGATCTGACAGTTGAATTGCATTCATAAGTTTTCCTTTCATTTCAGGTAAAAATTTGATGGTTGCAGTTAAGTTTTATTATACACTGCTCACTGGTTTTGAAAAGACCTAAAATAATGGAGCGTGTTGTTAGCAGAAGGTATGATGTGAAGAAGAAAAATTAAAATTGATGAAAAACAACTGGTTTGTAAATATACAGATCAGTTGTTTTTTATATGACAAGTGAGAGAAATGAAAATAAAAGTGAATTATATGAAATGCATAAAAAAGTAATTGTAACTTTGTGTATTTGAACAAAAATGAACAATAGTCTTTACAAAATATCAAGTTCGATGTATTATAAAATCAACAACTGGTTATGACGACATAACATTACGACATTAGGATCAATAAGGTAGAGGAGGAACAAAAAATGAAAAAGCGTTGGATGAAAGTATTGGGAGTGTTGATGGTCGGAACATTGATGGTAGGAAGTCTTACAGCATGCGGAGGCGGCGGAGATTCTGAAAAAGGGGAAAAAGGCAGTGATGTGAAAGTTGCGATCGTTTGTTCATCGGCGGGACAAAATGATAATGGTTATAACCAATCTGCAGTAAATGGAGCGAAAAAAGCCGCAGAAGAATTGGGAGTAGAGTATAAGGTAGTAGAACCAACAACAGGAGTTCCTCAGGCACTGGAATCGCTTGCAGACGATGGATACAATGTGATTTTCAACCTGGAATACGACTTTGAGGCTTTGATTCAGGGAACCGGTGGTGCGGCTCCGATTGCAGAGATGTATCCGGAAACAACATTTGTCTGTGTCAATGATAATCCGAACCAGGATGAAAGTGGCAAACCAATTCATGAGAATGTGATCAGTGTGTTATTTGATGTTCATCAGGCTTCTTTTGTTGCAGGAGCATTGACAACTCTTGTAAACGAGAATGCAGAGACGTTGTTTGGAACAGATGGATATAACTTTACACCGGCAGACAATGGGGGAAGATCGGTTGGATTTATTGGAGGAACAAATTCAAACGGAATCACAGTATTTTCTTATGGATATCTGGAAGGAATCAATTACGAAGCAGAAAAACTTGGAGTAAATTACGATTATTATGCAAAATATGATGCAGGATTTGCAGATTCTGCAACGGGCAGCACAGTAGCAGGAACTTATTATAATCAGGGTGCAAACGTTGTGTTCTCAGTAGCAGGTTCGGTTGGAGACGGAGCAGCTTCTAAGGCAAAAGAAGAAGGAAAGCTTGCAATTCAGGTAGATGCAAATAAAGATGATCAACAGCCGGGATATATTCTGACAAGTGTAATTAAAAATACAGAAGTACCAGTATATGAAATTGTGAAAGAAGCCGTAGAAGGAAAAATCGAAGAAATGGATCGTGTACAGAGTTATTCATTAGCTTCTGGAGCAGCTTCCATTACAGATTTAAGCGAGATCAGCAAACATGTACAGGAAAGCGGAAAAGCAAAATGGGATGAAATCAAAACAGAGCTTGAAGATATCGAAAAGAAAATTGCGGATGGTACAATTCAGGTAACAAATGCACAGAGTGGAGAAAAATTTGATCCGGCAGACTGTCCAAATGTGACAATCAAATAAGAACTCTGTCAGAAAAGGAGCATTGTGATGAATAGTATGATACAAACGATTGATTTGACAAAGAAATTTGGGGACTTTACAGCGAATGACCGGATCAATCTGGATGTAAAAGAACAGGAAATTAAGTGTATTGTAGGTGAAAACGGCGCGGGAAAGTCTACCATGATGAATATGCTCTATGGATTGCTTCAGCCAACAAGCGGAAAGATTTTAATCCGTGGAAAAGAAGTAGTTATGAACAGTCCGATCGATGCGATTGCGAACGGAATCGGGATGGTGCACCAGCATTTTAAGCTGGTGCCAAGCCTGACTGTTTACGAAAACATCTTATTGGGAGCAGAGATCAATAAAACAAAGGGAAACGTAAAAACACCATTTGTTGATCAGAAAGAAGAAATCAGACGTGTTGAAAAGCTGATCAAAGAAAATCATTTTGAATTAAATGCGACAGATAAAATAGAAGACATTTCTGTAGGCGGAAGACAGAGAGTAGAGATTCTCAAAATGCTCTATCGAAATGTGGATATCTTAATCCTGGATGAGCCGACAGCAGTATTAACTCCTCAGGAAGTTGATGAACTGATGGTAACTTTGAAGGAGCTGAAAAAACAGGGAAAAACAATTATTGTCATTACTCACAAACTTCGTGAAGTGATGGAGCTTGCAGACAGCATCACTGTGATCAAGCAGGGAAAAGTCATTGGCAATGTATTGAAAAAGGATACGAATGAACAGGAACTTGCGCAGATGATGGTGGGCAGAGATGTGGTACTTACGGTGAGTAATACACGCCGGGAACAGCTGAAGACAGACATCATGTATGAGGCAAAACATCTTACAACGATCAATGATTATGGAAAAGAAGTAGTATCGGACGTATCGTTTAAAGTACACAAAGGCGAGATTCTTGGAGTTGCAGGTGTAGAGGGAAATGGTCAGTCAGAACTGGTGAAATTAATTACGGGATTGATGGAATCTACGAAGGGCGAAATTATTTTTGACGGACAGAATGTGACGAACTGGTGGCCTGAAAAATTGCGGAAAGCAGGTCTTGGCATTATTCCGGAAGATCGATATGCGCAAGGCCTTTGTCGGGAAATGAGTGTATCAGACAACTGTATCGCAGGATATCACGGTGCGAAAGACATCTGCAAACATGGTTTATATAATCGTAAAAAAATCAACGAAAAGAGAGATTCTTTTATTCAAGAGTTTGATATCCGTTTGGGAGATGTAAATGGTCCAATCGGAAGTCTTTCCGGAGGAAATGCACAGAAAGTTATCATAGCAAGAGAACTGTCTGCACATCCCAAAGTATTGTTAGCATGTCAGCCAACAAGAGGTGTGGACATCGGATCCATTGAGTTTATACATAAGCAAATTTTGAAATTCCGTGATGAAGGAAATACCGTAATTTTGGTATCCAGTGAATTGTCAGAAATCATGAGCCTTTCGGATCGAGTGATTGTCATGTACAAGGGTAAGATATCTGGGGAAGTATGTCCAAAAGAAGTATCAACGGCAGCAATTGGTCTTTTAATGGCAGGAATTTCAAATTAAGGGGGAAAGAGTCGTGAAAAGAAAAGAAAATGTAATAAAAACAATCTTGAACTCTGTAGTTCCTGTCATCCTTGCATTTGTGATTGGCGCAGTGATCATACTGGCAATTGGAGAAGATCCATTGGAAACATATGGAATTTTGATTCGAAAATCCCTTCTTTCGACGAAAGGATTCATGAATACATTGCATTATGCAGCGCCATTGATATTAACGGGATTGGCAATTGCGATTACATTTAAAGCAAACATCTACAACATGGGAGTAGAAGGACAAATGCTTCTGGGTGGATTCTTTGCAGGAATTGTTGGGGCATATCTTCCAATTTCCAACCCGCTTTTAAGTAAAGTAGTATGCTTTGCAGTTGCAATTCTTTGCGGCATGTTATTTGCATTGATTCCCGCAATTTTGAAAGCAAAATGTAATGTAAATGAAATGGTTGTAACATTGATGCTCAACTACGCAATGGCAAAGACATTAGAATTTTTGACTACTGGGATTTTCCGGGATAAAAGTGCTGGGTATGTAGCAACACCAACGGTACAGGACAGTGCAATGTTCCAGAGAATAGGAACCTCCAGAATGACGATGTTTTTTGTGATTGCAATGATTATTCTGGTTGTTATGTATTTCCTGATGAACAAATCAAAGTTAGGATATGAAATTACAGCCATTGGAAAAAACCCGGAGTTTGCGGAAGCAACAGGAATGAATGTGGGAAGAAAAATTATCGTTATGATGCTGATCAGCGGTGCACTTGCGGGAATTGCCGGAGCAGGATGGATGCTGAGTGACCAGTTTAAGTACACACTTAGTTTTTCTGCCAATCCTGGACTTGGTTGGGATGGAATGTTGATTGCTCTTTTGGGAGGTCATTCTCCAATCGGTATTTTTATAGCGGCAGTGTTCTATGCAGCATTGAAAACAGGAAGTGACAGCATCAATTTGTATACAACAGTACCAAAAGAAATCATTGCAATTATTCAGGGAATGATCATTTTATTCCTTGCGGTAAAGTTTATCGGAAACAATACAAAATTGTTTGACAGATTCAAGAAAGAGAAAAAGGAGGCAGCATAATGGAATTATTAAATAGTATTTTATATGATACCGTGTATCACAGTGCGCCTATTATTCTCTGTGTAATCGGTGGAATCTTCGCATATAAGGCAAATGTATTAAATATCGCGTTAGAAGGAATGATGCTGAACGGTGCATTTGTATCTGTCCTGGTGGAATATATGACAGGAAGTGTAGCAATTGCGATCATAGCTGCAATTGTGACAACTCTTCTGTGGGGCGTTTTGTTTTCTGTTTTAGGGATTAGCTGCAAAGGAAATGTAATTGTAATTGGTTTAGGTATCAACTTGATTGTTCCTGCGATTGCAAAATTTGTATTAAAGATGATGGAGCTTGCCAACATCAGTCTTCAGAATGTCAGTGTTGCAGATTTTAAGATTAATATTCCAATCATTCAGGATATTCCGATTCTTGGAAATATCATCAGCGGCCATCCAGTGATTACATATCTGGCATTTATTGGGATTGCACTTGTTTCTATCTTGATGTTTAAAACGAAATTTGGTGTGTATGTACGTGTGGTAGGTGAAAATGAAGACTCTGCAATCAGTCTTGGAATCAAAACAAAAAGATACAAATATGCAGCAGTTTTAATCGGAGCCTTCTGTTGTGCACTTGCAGGTGTGAATCTGTCATTGGAAAGAATGTGTATGTTTACCAATGATATGACAGCAGGACGAGGATTTATCGCAATTGCAGCAATCTATTGCGGACAGGGTCGTCCAGTCGCATCATCACTGTATGCAATCTTATTCGGAATTGCAAGATCACTGTCTGTAAACTTAAGTGTATATGCGGGTCCTGCAGCAGGAATGTTCGATACCATTCCATACATTATTATGGTTGCTGTTCTTGCAGTGGTATCTTACATGAAATATAAAAATGTAAAAGTTAGAGGATATAAATTTGAATAGGAGTGTGAAACATGAGTAAATCAGCATTGATCATTGTAGACATGGTTCGTGATTTCACAGATCCGCAAGGCCTCGTCTATTATCCACAAAACAGAGAAATCTTACCTCAAATTCGGAAAGTACTGGATAAATGCCGGGAAAAAGGGGTGCTGATCGTATTTATGCAGCATTGCAATCGAAAAGGAAAAGTGGATAGAAAAGCTCAGGCAATGCGGCCAAACTGCATCGAAGGAACTTTTGGGGTGGAGATCGATCCAATGCTTCCGGTAGATGAAGAAAAAGACTATGTCATTCAGAAGAGAAGATACAGTGGATTTTTTGGAACAGATCTGGATTTGGTTCTTCGGGAAAACAAAGTAGAGAACGTGATCATTGTAGGAACTAAGACAAACTGCTGCATTCGTGCAACGGTAACAGATGCATTCTATTTAGACTACAATCCATATGTTGTAAAAGAATGTGTAGCAACGAATTCAGACATTGTCAATGAGGTGCATCTGACAGACATTGATAAATATCTGGGAGACGTAGTGGATATGAATACACTATTTACGATGCTGGATGAAGGAACGTTATAGGAGGAAGGCAATGAAAACAGATGTGTTGACAAGTGGTTATGTGAGCATGGATCACATTATTAAGATTGATACTCCGGCAAAGGTCGGATTTACTTCTCTGGTTACGAATCAGTCAAATGCACAGATTTTTTACGGAGGATGTTCTGTGAATATTGCCTATGCACTGTGTAAGCTGGGAATGTGTGCAAAGCCGGTGCTTCGTGTCGGTGGAGATTATGAAAGCAATGGGTTTAAAAAATTTCTGGAAGATGGAAATGTTCCACTGGATGGGATTACGGAACTTCCGGAAGAAGCAACCAGTGTCTGTTATTTGATCCAGGATAATAACAATGACCACATTACCATTTTTTATCCGGGTGCAATGGATGGAAAATATGCAAAATCGCTTCCGGATACCTTGTTTGAAGATACAAAACTGGGAGTAATCACAGTTGCATCGAGACAGGATAATGAGGAATTTTTTGAAAAATGTCAAAAACATCATGTTCCCGTCGTATTTGGAATGAAAGATGATTTTGATGCATTTCCGGAAGAATTTTTAAAGAGACTTTTGACAGGCAGCAGAATTATTTTTACTAATGAGGTAGAGCGGGAAATTATTGAAAAAATTTATGGTTTTGAAGATATTACAGAGCTGTTTGATATTGGTGAAGTAGAAATCATTGTTACAACACTCGGAAAAGAAGGAAGTCTCTGTTACATTCGGGAAGGAGATACCATCCGTCAGGAAAAGATCGGAATCTGCAAAGTAGATCATGTGGTAGATGCAACCGGATCCGGAGATGCCTATATGGCAGGGTTCATCTATGGATATCTCAATGGATATAAACCGGAAGAGTGCTGCAGACTTGGAGGAACACTTTCTTATTTTATTCTTCAGGCGGAAGGATGCTGCACAAATGCGCCTACAGAAGAACAGTTATTGGAGAAAGTAAAAACATTTGAGTAGTATCTGAACGTTCATATTTTGAAAAGGAGAAAAAGCTATGAGCACATTATATATGGGCGCGGATCAGGAAACAGTTGCAAAATATGTCCTGTTTTCTGGAGATCCGTGGAGAGTGGAAGTTGTAAAACAATATTTGGAAAATCCAAAAAAAGTAGCATTTATGAGAGAATTTAATACGTATACAGGAACGTATAAGGGAATTGAAGTGACAGTCACATCGACAGGAATCGGTGCACCTTCTGCTGCGATTGCAATGGAAGAAATGTATGAGGCAGGAATGGAAGTGGCTGTGAGAATGGGAACAGTCATGTCGATGCAGGATGATATGCTGGGACACTTTCTGATTCCGATTGCTGCGATGAGAAGGGAAGGTACCAGTCAGTCTTATGTAGATTTAAGTTATCCGGCTGTTGCAGATATCGACCTGGTCAATGCAATGAATGAAACGGTTACAACGATGGGAAAACGATATTTGAATGGACTCAATTGTACAATGGACGGATTCTACAGCAATATGCATGATTCCAGATTTTCTCTGGAGTGGGGAAGGGATATGTCCGAGACATTTGAGGAAGTGAAAAAACTGGGTGTGACAGGAATTGATATGGAATCATCCTGTATGCTGACTCTTGGAAGACTGATGGGAGTCAAAACCTGTATTCTGACGATGGTAACGGTTCTGGAAAATCTGAAAGAAAAACTGGTAGGTCAGGAACGAACAGATGCGGAAGATCTGCTTTGCAGAACAGCCCTGGAAGGAATCTATCATTATCATATGAAAATGGAGGGAGAAAAAAATGAGTAAAGAAGTATTTACAATTGGTTCAGAAACAGTGATTGGAATGGTACACTGTCTGCCGCTTCCGACAACCGCTGGATTTGATGGAGATTATCAGAAAATTTTAGACAGAGCAGTGCAGGATGCAGTTACACTGGAAAAAGCAGGAGTGGATGCAGTGATCGTAGAAAATATGGGGGACACTCCATTTTCAGCACTGCTGAATAAAGCGCAGTTGGCAGCCTTGACGGCGGCAACGTTGGCTGTAAAAAATGCAGTGAACATTCCGGTTGGAGTTGATGCAGCATTTAATGATTGTGAAGCCAATATTGCAATTGCAGCAATTACAGGGGCTTCCTTTATTCGTGTTCCGGTATTTGTAGATACGGTAATCTTTACAGACGGGGTTATTAATCCGTGTGCAAAAAAATGTATGGAATATCGAAAAGCTATGGGAAAAGAGGATATTAAAATTCTGGCAGATGTGCAGGTGAAACATGCTCATATGGTACTTCCGTATATTACAGTAGAGCAGTCTGCAAAAGAAGCTGTGGACAGCGGTGCAGATGGGATTATTGTAACAGGAACGCAGATCGGGGAGGAAACACCGCTGGACCTGATCAAGCGAGTAAAAAATGTAGTAAAAGTGCCGGTGTTTGCAGGAAGTGGTGTGAAAGCAGAGAATATCAAAGATCAGCTGCAGATCGCAGATGGTGCGATCATCGGATCTAGTCTCAAAGAAGGTGGGATTATCAGCAACCCGATTTCATATGATCTTGTGAAAAAAGTATTAGATGGATTAAACGCATAAAAAAGGAGAGAAAAATCATGATGAGACCAATGAAACTGGCAGGCTCTGAATTGATGTTTGGAGAAAGCTGCCTGGAATATATTAAAACAATCAAAGCAGAGAAAGTAAGTATTGTAGTAGGCGGAAAAAGCATGGAAAAAAGCGGAATGCTTGCAAAAGTAGAAGGATATTTCCATGAAGCCGGTGCAGAAACAATGGTGATCAGCGGCGTAGAGCCAGATCCGTCTTTTGAAACGGTAATGAGAGGGGCGCAGGAAATGCTCGGATTTGGTCCGGATCTGATCGTAGGGTTAGGTGGAGGATCAGCAATGGATGCTGCAAAAGCAATGTGGATTTTCTATGAGCATCCGGAATTGAAGACAATGGAATCTGTACTTCCTCCAAATGAGTTTCCAAAACTGAGAGAAAAAGCAAGACTCTGCTGCATTCCATCGACAAGTGGAACAGCAAGTGAGGTTTCCAGATCCATCGTTATTTCTGACAACGAAACAGGGCTGAAACATGGACTTGGAAATATGGAAATGATGCCGGATATTGCAATTTGTGATCCGGAAGTAACGGTTTCCATGCCTGCAAAGATTACAGCAGAAACTGGTATGGACGCTCTGACACATGCACTGGAAGCTCTGGCATCCAATCGGGCAAACTATGTATCCGATATTCTGGCAACACAGGCAGCAATCGATATTATGGAAAATCTTCCAAAAGCCTGTGCAGATGGAACAGATATGAAAGCAAGAGAAATCATGCTGCAGGCATCAATGGTGGCAGGAATGGCATTTACCAATGTTTCTCTCGGGATCGTACATTCCATGGCGCATACGTTGGGTGGAGTATTCCATATTTCTCATGGTCTTGCAGATGCAATTCTTCTTCCATATGTCATTCGTTACAATGAAGCAGATGAAAGAGCAAAGAAAGTATATGATACGTTCGCAGAAAAAATCGGTGCAGAGAATTTGTATACAGCAGTTGAAGCATTGAACCGAACATTACATATTCCATCTTGTTTAAAAGAAGTGATCGCAGATGAAGCCGCATTTACAGAAAAACTGGATGAGATGGCTGCACTTGCAAAAGCAGATGGATGTACAAAAACAAATCCGGTAATTCCAGAGGTGGAAGGATTTAAAGAATTGTTTATGAAAGCATATAGAGGAGAATAGATATGGAAATTATTTGTTATTTATCAAACGGATACCCGACAATTGAAGCAAGTTATAATATGGCAATGGAATATGCAGATGCTGGATGTAAAATGATGGAAGTAGATTTCCCATCCAGAAATCCATATTTGGAGAGTGATTACATTGCAGGAAGAATGGCAAAAGCATTGGAATCTTGTGATGATTATGAAAAATATATGGACTCTATCGTAGCTATTAAGGATCAATTACCGGACGTTAAGATTTTAGTACTGGCGTACGAAAATACAGTAGAAGAAATCGGAACAAAGAAATTTATTGATTTCTGTTTAAAAAATGATCTGAATGACATTCTTCTGGTTGGTTTGAAGGATGATACGATCAAAGATGAAATTATCGCAGCCGGACTTCAGGTATCATGCTATGTACAATTCCATATGCCGGAGGCAGAGATCGAGATGGCAAAACAGTCCAATGGATTTGTATACCTTCAGGCAAAACCATATGAGACTCAGGAAAAGAATGAAAAATATCCGACATTAAAAGACTGTGTAGAGCATTTGAGAGCATGTGGTATCGATCGCCCGATTTACTGTGGAGTAGGCGTTCATGCACCAGAAGATGTGAAGCTGGTAAAAGAAGCTGGTGGGGATGCGGCGTTTGTAGGAAGTACAATTTTGAAACTCCACGAGGATATTCCGGCAATGAAAGAGAAAATCCGAGAGTTTAAAGCACAGTGTTAGGGTTGTCTTTCAAATATAATCATACTATAATGAAAGTATAAGAAAAAGAGAAAGATCAACAAAATGGATACAGTTGATAGTAGGTGTAATAATGATAGATGATAGATTACCGAAGTATTATCTTGTAAAAAAATCGCTTGTTGAAAAAATAGATAATGAAGAGTTTCAGTTGGGTGAGCCTATTCCGAGTGAACGAGAGTTAATGGAAGAGTATCAGGTGAGCAGGATTACCATTCGAAAAGCAATTGAAGAGTTGGTTGCCGAAGGTTACCTGTATAAAGTGCAGGGAAAAGGAACTTATGTGAAAACAGATGAAGGAAGCAACAATCTATTTGCGATCACAAGTTGTACAGAAGATGTAATCCGTTTAGGCATGACACCGAGCAAGAAAACTGTAGTTTCAGAACTTGTAAAAGCGAATGCAAAACGCGCAAAGGCACTTGAGATTACAACAGACGATAATGTTTATATGATTGGAAGAATTTTGTATGCCGATAAAGAACCTTTGAATTATACACTTACATTTCTTCCAGAAAAGATATTTTCTGGATTGACACAGAAACATGCATTTGATAAGGAGTCTTTATATGAGACGATTCAGAATGTATACAAAGTTAAGATTACAAAAGCAAGAAGGACAATGGAAGCAATTCTTGCTAAAGATGAGATTGCAGAGTATCTGGAAATAAAAGAAGGATCTCCGATTATGCTGTTTCGGTGTGTGACATATGGCATTGTGAATGGGAAAGAGATTCCAATTGAAAACTTTAAGTGCTATTACCGTACAGATAAATTTAAGTTCTATATTGATCAAGTAAGATAATAGAGAAAAATCTATTTCAAAACAGTCGATGTACCTGTTGGTATGTCGACTGTTTTGTGCTATGATAAAAAACAGATTATATATGAAAAAATGAAAGATTACCACAGCAAAGAGGAGTTGATTATATATGACAAAAAAACAACGCGCACTGGAAATCATCGAGCGGCTTCGCACGGCATATCCGGATGCGGACTGTACACTTGATTATGACCATAGTGAGGCGTGGAAGCTTCTGGTAGGAGTGCGTCTGGCAGCACAATGTACAGATGAGAGAGTCAATATTGTTGTAAAAGATCTGTATGCAAAGTTTCCAGATGTAAATGCACTGGCAGAAGCAGATCCACAGGAGATTGAAGCAATCGTAAGAC
>ERZ1106969.647-NODE-647-length-33379-cov-25.253691_pt1 | contig 33379 bp, 38 predicted proteins | sample MGYA00403685_ERZ1106969 | MGnify/ENA primary metagenome ERZ1106969 (study PRJEB35170, sample SAMEA104062416) | human gut metagenome | biome: human gut; feature: human-associated habitat; material: faeces | place: Denmark | collected 2012-05-18 ... | reverse complement strand
ACATTCATTTTCTTTTCAAAAGACAAGTTAAAAAATGGTGGAAGTTATAAAACTATTAAAGGTATTTTAAAAAAATATGATGAAATTAATAATTTAATTATTTTAGAAGATAAAACAAAAATATATATTGATGATATTTTTTCTATTAAATCACCTATTTTTGATAATTATTAATTAAGTATAGTGAAATTATTTATAAATATAAGGTAAATAAATATTTTAAAAATGATATAAAGGAATAGAGTAAAAAAGTTGATTGCCTTTTAATTATGACAATCAACTTTTGTACTAATTAATCATTTCGTTTGTGACTAATTTATCATAAGGTACAGAAATATTATTATCTAGTTCACCAGCTTCTTTAACTATATCAATAAGTTTGGTAAAGTTTTCTTTTGTAAAACCTAATTTACTTGGCCATGCTTCAATGGATTTATAATTATTAATAACTGAGGCAATTTCATTTTCATTTGAACTTGTAAAACTTGGTTTTAAATATTCAATTACTTTACTTGTATCATTATTATTAATATAATCTAAACCTTTTTTTATCGCGGAAGTAAATTTCTTTAATTTATCTTTATTGTTTTCAAAATAAGATTTAACTGAAGAAAAGCAAGTATAAGGAACTACACCTGAATCTTTACCAATAGATGAAACAATATATCCTTTATTCGAGGCTTGTATTTGTGATGCGGTCGGTTCAAAAGCTGTTACATAATCTGATTCACCTGCTACAAAAACTCCAGAAGTAGCATCAAAAGAGACATCAACTCTTATATTAACATCTGCATTTTTATCTTTACCGTTTTGAGTTATTGTTAATCCATTCTTTTTTAAAACATGTTCAAGAGTCATTTCTGGCATACCACCTTTTCTTCCTCCAATAATTGTTTTTCCTTTTAACATAGAATAATCAAAATTATCTATCTTTTCTCTTCCTAATAAAAATGATCCATCTTTTTGAGTTAATTGAGCAAAGTTAATTGCATAATTTTCTTGACCATTATTATAAACATATACTGAAGCTTCTGGTCCCATTAAACCAATTTGAGCATCTTTTGATAATAGACTTGCCATAACTTTATCTGCTCCTGGAGTTGTAACGATATCAATATCTAAACCAACATCATTAAAAAAACCAGCATTTTTAGCAATATAAAGTGGAGCGTAAAATAATGAATGTGTAACTTCAGCAATTGTAATTTTATTATCATTATTATTACAACTTGCTAAAGAAAATAACATCATAGGAATTAGTAATATATTTTTAATTTTCATAATAACCTCACAGATTATATATATGAAAATATAAATTAGTTGTTATTAATTTGACATTTTTAATTAAAATAACATTTATAATAACGAAAAGAAGAAAAATGATTATTTCAAAATTATCTACTAACATAGATATTAATAAAATTACACCAAAAGTATTAATTAACAATAAAATAGTTATAAATGTTCGATTAAACCTATAAATTAGATAAATCTACTTTATATTTCATATCTTTAACTTTATCTTTTTCAAAGAACATAATCATATATATAGGTAAATAAATTTTATTTGAATTTATTTCAATGTTGTTATTTGATAAAATATAGCCTTTTGGAATATCAAAATTATTTGATAATAAATGGTCTAAAGCGTTATGTTTTTTATAATTTTTACCTGATTTGATTTCAAAAGGAATTACAACACCTTTATTCTCAATAAGAAAATCTATTTCGCCAAATTTATTATTTTTGTAATAATATAAATCAAACCCCTTTGAAACCAACTCTTCTGCAATTGCATTTTCATAAATACAACCAAAGTTTATATCTTTATCTTTATTAAGAATTTTAATTTGTAAATTATTGTCCATATACATACTAGCAAGAAGACCGACATCGCAATGAAAAAGTTTAAATAAGTTTCTTGATTTACTAAGCATTAATGGAGTTTTTGGTTCATCTGCACAATAAGTTGGTAATGCAACACCAGCATCTTTTAACCATAAAAAGCTATTTTCATATCTATTAAATTTTAAATTTTCGTTTAGATTTTTCATTATAAATCTTTTATTTTGATTATTAAGTTCACTAGGAATTAAATCAAATATTTCTTTAATGTATAGTTTATTTTCTTGATCATATTTACTGATATCTTGTCTATATAAACTATTAATATTATTTTGTTCTTCTACTACATCTTTTAAATTATTTGTTTCTAAATATTTTTTTACAACAGCTGGCATTCCACCAACGATTAAATACAAATGAAACATATCAATAAGCTTACTATGAACGATGTCATCTACAGGAGTTAAAGTATCAAAATTATTTTTTAATTTTTTTATTACATTGGCATTTAGATTATTAGCAATTAAAAATTCTTCAAAATCTAATGGAAACATCTGGAAAGTGCTCATATATCCAACAGGAATTGATTTTATGTCTTTAAGTTCGGTACCAAGTAAAGAACCACTTAAAATGTATCTATAAGAACCTTCACTTACTAAAAATTTAATAGCGGTTATAATATTTGAACATACTTGTACTTCATCTAAAAAAATTACTGTTTTACCTTTTATCATTGGTTTATTAGAAAGAGCGGATAATCTAAATAATAAATCTTCACTATTTAAAGAATTATCAATAGTTTTTTTGGCTAGTTCATTTTCAAATAAATTAAATTCAATAAAATTATCTTCTCCAATTTCTTCTTCTAAAAATTCTCTAATAATAAATGTTTTTCCAACTTGTCTAGCACCTGTAACGAGTAATGCGTTTTTACTGTTATTTTTCCAATCTATTAATTTTGCTTTTGCTTTTCTAAACATAATTTAGCTCCTTTATAAAATCATGTTATTACATCTTGTCCGTTTTTACAACTGATATTATGCTAATTTGTCCGTTTTTAGAACCAATTATATAATTAGTTTGTCCGTTTTTAGAACTTTTTTGATAAATTTAAAAAATTGGATGAAAAATGCGTAATATCTAGAAAAATGACAATAATAATCCTGCGTTTTATATGGAAAATGATATAAAGCTATCTTGCGTTTTATTGCAAAAAATATATAATAAATGCGACAAATGTTTAATGGCTAATTATTTGAAGTGATGCTATATGTTCCAGTATGAAAGTATAAATAAGATTGTAGTATTACAAAATTAAATGTATATTTCCATCGTTTTAAACTATCCCCCATTAAACCAACTTGTGCATCTTTAGATAATAACCTCACAGATTATATATATGAAAATATAAAATATTTGTTATTACATGATATTTATGTTTTAATTAAAAATATGATATTATTTATAATGTTAAGATTGAATAAAATAGTAAATTAAATCTTGATTATGTTAAAAAAATTATGTGAATAACCTTTATCATTGAAATAATAAAATAACTATTAGTGTATTTAAAGTGGGTGATTATTATGAAAATAAGTTATGTAGCAATTTTTAAGAAAAATGATAAATACATAGAAGTTAATTTTCCAGATTTATTTGGTGTTGTTACATTTGCTGAAACAGAAAATGAAGCTATAACGATGGCTAAAGATGCGTTAAAAGAAGCATATTATTGTAAAATGTTATCTGATAAAAATACTTCTTTTAAACAAATGAAAAAATTATTTCCAAATGAAGAATGTAAATTAATTGAAGTTGAAGTTTAATTTTCAATAAATACCACTCCAAACGCATAAGGACCTATATGAGTTCCTATTGTACTACCAATAGGGTACATTTTTTTATCAACTAAATTATTGTTTAATTTATTTATAAAATTCTGACAATTTTTATTATCGTAAGAATAAATTGGAATAATTTTATATTCTTTATTAATATTTTCTTTGTTGATAAATTCAATTAATTTTGTTGTAGCATGATTATTACCAATAGCTTTAGATAATAATTTTATGCCTTCATTAGTTACAGAAATAATAACTTTTAAATTTAAGATATTAGCAAAATTAGCTACAGTTTTAGAAATTCTTCCACCTCTAGCTAAATATTTTAAACTATCTAAAGTTGCAATTAATTTTATTTTAGTTTTAAACAATTCTAATTCATTAACTATTTGATTGATTTCTAAATTTTTATTAATTAATTCAAGAGCTTTATTTACTAATTCTTTTTGTCCAATAGATGCTAATTTTGAATCGATAATATAGATGTTATCATAATTATTTTGTTCTTTTACCATCATTGCAGTTTGATATGTTCCTGATAACATTGATGATAAAGAAATATATAAACCTATTTCATCATTTTTTATAGATGAAAAAGCATTAATAAATGCTTGTGGACTTGGTTGAGATGTTTTACTAATTTGTCCATCAATTAAATTGTTCCAAAAAACATCTAAAGTATCGTTAAATTCTATATTATTAAATGTCACTGTTAGGTTGACAACAAGTATATTATTTTTAATTATTTCTTCATCGAGTAAATCTGCCCCTGTATCTGTAATTAATTTTATTTTCATTTTTACCTCTCTTTGTTATAATAACGATAAAGACAATTGTCTTTTACGTTAGCATTATAGCAAAGAAAGGTTTAATTTCAATATGAATAACAACACTAAAAACAAAAATAAAGTAAATGTAAATAATGTAAATAAGTTAAAAGGTTTAAAACAATATGCTTTTGAATTAAATGAAGAAATTAAGAATAGTTTAAAAAAAGCATTAATTATTCTAATGAATGAAATGAATTATGAAAATATAAGTATAACATTGTTATGTAATAAAGCTGGAGTGTCTAGGACAGCTTTTTATAATAATTTTCAAACTAAAAATGATTTATTAAAAGAAATAGTGATAGATTTAAATACAAAATTATTAATACAAGTTGGTTCACCTTATAGAAAAAATACTTCTTATGATTGGTATGTTAAATTTTTTTTCTTAGTAAAAGAGAATTCTAATGAATTAAAATTAATATTTAATGCTGGATTTATTAATAAATATTTATATATGCTTAATGAAATGGTTTTAAAAGATGAAAATATTCCAATTGAAAAAAAATATCAAAGATTAATTTGGTCTGGAGGTATTGCTAACGCATTAGTTTATTGGATAAATAACAATTTAAAAGAAGATATATATCAAATGGCTGAATATTGTTCTACAAATTTAAATCCTTGGAGTATATAATTATTGCAAAATATATATTTTTTTACTAAATATTAAAAAAAATAACATTGATAAAATTTTTAAATGAGTTAAAATAGAATATATGAAGAATAAGTATGCATCAAAAAACACATTAAAAAGATTGCCTTTTTATATAGAATATTTAAAAAAGATTCAAAAAGAAGGAGAAAAATTTGTTTCATCTACTACTATTGCTAAAAAATTGAATTTAAATGATGTACAAGTTAGAAAAGATTTAGCAATTGTTTCTAGAAGTGGTGGTAAACCTAAAGTAGGTTACGAAATAGATGAATTATTAAATGATTTTGAATTGTTTTTAGGCGTTGATCAAAATAATAGATCTGTTCTTGTTGGAGTAGGTTCATTAGGAAGAGCTTTATTAAATTATAATGGATTTAATGAATATGGTTTATCAATTGTAAAAGCGTTTGATGTAAAAGATGATTTATTGTTTACTAAAATTAATAATATTGAAATATTACCATTAGATACTTTAGAAGAATTCTGTAAAAAGAATGAAATTCATATTGGTATTATTACTGTTCCACATCAATTTGCTCAAGAAGTATGTGATAAATTAGTTGAAGCAGGAGTTAAAGCTATTTGGAATTTTGCTCCAACTAAATTAAATGTTAGTGAAGATATCTTAATTCAAAATGAAAATATGGCTTCTTCACTTGCAATTTTATGCCGACATTTGAATACAAAGAAATAGGAGAAAAAGCTCCTATTTTTTATGCGTTTTATTTTTTGATTTTTTTAATATAAATTCAATAAGATTTATTATTTCATACATTATTAAAGCGATAAGAGCAAGAATAAACACTCCCATCATAACTAAATCTAATTTGAAAACTTGTCCACCATATACAACTAAATAGCCAATACCTTCTCTTGATACTAAAAATTCACCTACTATAACTCCAACCCAAGTTAATCCAATATTTACTTTAATAATTGATAAAATATTTTCTACATTAGCTGGATAAATTAATTTAAATAATATTTGTAATGGAGTAGCATTCATGGTTTTTAACATCTTGATTAAATTTTGATCGACTGTTTTAAAATAAGTTAAAGTAGAAATAATAGTGATAATTAAATTTAAAGAAATAGCTACAACAACTATACCTTTAATATTAGTGCCAGCCCAAATAATTAATATAGGCGCTAAAGCTGTTTTAGGAAGAGCATTTAAGACAATTAAATAGGGATCTAATATTTTATCTATTGTGGGAATTAAAAATAATATTGTAGCAATAATAAAGCCTAATAAAGTACCAATAATTAAACCAATTATTGTTTCTATAACAGATATTTTAATATGAGAAAATAAAATATTTTGTTGAGTATAGGAAATAAATAAATTAAATATTGCACTTGGTGATGAAACTAAAAATGGATCAATCCATTTAAATCTAGCACTTATTTCCCATATTAATAAAAAGATTACAAATAATAATATTTGCATTAAGATTATAAATAAATTAAAAAAATGTTTTTTAGCTTTATATTGCTTTAACGATGTTATTTCTTTCATAACTCCTCCTATAATAATGTATTTTTTTTAACGGAGGAAGCATGTTTTTTAGCCTATTTATTTAATTCATAATGAATTTGTTTAAAATATTTATTAAATGTTGGATTGGTTCTTCTTTGGAAAGGAGTTAAATTTTTATCAAAATCTAATGTAAATATCTTTTTTATTTTACATGGTCTATTACTCAAAATAATGATTTTATCGCTTAAAGCAATAGCTTCAGAGATATCATGAGTAACAATCAAAGCAGCTTTTTGTTCTTTTTTGATAATATTATAAACATCATTTTGCACAAATAATTTTGTTTGATAATCTAAAGCTGAAAATGGCTCATCTAGTAAAAGTAAATCAGGTTTTAATGCAAGAGTCCTTATTAAAGATATTCTTTGTCTCATACCTCCAGATAATTCTTGAGGGTAATAATTTTTAAAATCATATAAATCATATTTTTTTAATAATGAATCAACATATTCTAAATTTTCTTTTGTTTTTAAATGATTTATTTCTAATCCTAAAGTAATATTGTTATAAATATTTCTCCAATCCATTAAATTATCTTTTTGAAACATATAACCTAATTTACAATTAATGTTAACTTTACCAGAAGTGACATTTTCTAATTTAGATAAAATATTTAATAAAGTAGATTTACCACATCCAGAAGGGCCTAATAAGGCAACTATTTCATTTTCATATAAATCAAATGATATATTATTTATTACATCAGTTTCACCTTTGCTTGAAAAGAATTTTTTCGTGATATCTTGTATTGAAATTAATGCTTTCATGTATTTTCACCTAATTTATTTTATTTTAAGAAAAAAATAATGTGATAAAATAAAAATTTTAAAAAATTATTTGTATTTATTTAATAGAGGTGTTTTTATGAAAAAGAAAATTTTATTTGTTGTTTTATTTATTTTAATCATATGTTTAATTGTAATTACTTTTTGTTTTAGAAATAATGAAAGCTCATCAAATATAGAAAGTGAAAGCAATAATGTTTATTTGAAAATTGATTTACAAAAACAAGAACAAGATTATTATGAATATAATTATTTAATCGTGGGAAGTAATGATAAATTATTTATTAAAGAAAAAAATTGGTTAAGTAATTGTTTACAAAATATTGATGATTATGTAGAAATTAAAATTGAAAATAATAAAATTTATATTATATTAATTAAAGATTCTTCAATTAGATTAATGATTAATTTTGGTGTTGAAAATAATTCATGCGAAAAGAAAATAATTGTTGATTGGAAACAAAAATGGAATGGATTTAATGAATATAATACTAAAATAGAATTAAATGATATAGAAAACAAATATTATAATAAAATATCTGATTATGAAGATAAAATTGCTCATGAGATAGGTATTTATAATTTAACAGAATTATATACTATTCCTTTAGAGATTGATTATGAAATAAAAAGAAATAATATTAATTATAAGAGTTTTGTTTGTAATAATATCACTAAAAATGTAGCTTATGTTGATTATAATTCTTATATTAATGATAACAATAAAAATATTATTAAACTATTTAATAATTATTTTAATAATGAAGAAATAAATAATTTAGATAATTATATTAAATTAGATGTAAAAGAAAGCTGGAATGATGAAAGAATAGATTATATTAATAAATATTTATTTTATGGAATAGAAATAAAATATGAGGCTAATTATTTATTCAAAAATGAAAAAAAGAAAGTAGAAATAGATATGATGTTTTTTGTTATGGTAAAAAAACTAAATTTATTAGATTATAAAGGCGAAATTAACTTATCTCAAGAACAAATAAAGTTTTAAAAATTTAAAAATATGATATACTTATATTGTTAATGGAGAATTACTTATGCAAATGAATGATATTATTTTAAAAAAAAGAGATGGTCATGAATTATCTACTCAAGAAATAGATTTTTTTATTCAAAATTACACTAAAGGAGTGATTCCTGATTATCAAGCTTCTGCACTAACTATGACAATATTTTTTCAAGGAATGAATAAAAGAGAAATTGCCGATTTAACTAATAGTATGCTTCATTCTGGAGAAGTAATTGATTTATCTTCAATTAAAGGTGTTAAAATTGATAAACATTCTACTGGTGGAGTTGGTGATAAAACTAGTTTAGTTTTAGGTCCTTTAGTAGCGTCTTGTGGAGTAAAAGTTGCTAAAATGTCTGGTCGAGGTCTTGGTCATACAGGAGGTACTTTAGATAAATTAGAATCAATTAAAGGTTTAAGTGTTAATGTAAAAAAAGAAGATTTTATTAAACAAGTTAATGATATAGGAATAGCAATTATTGGTCAAACTGGTGATCTAGTTCCAGCTGATAAAAAATTATATGCATTAAGAGATGTTACTGCGACTGTTGATTCGATTCCTTTAATTGCATCTTCAATTATGTCAAAGAAATTGGCTTCAGGCTCAGATACTATTTTATTAGATGTTAAATTTGGTAATGGAGCATTTATGAAAGACATTACTTCTGCAGAAAAATTAGCTTCTACAATGGTTGAAATAGGTCACCATTTAAATAAAGATACTAGAGCAGTTTTAACTGATATGAATCAACCTTTAGGAAAAGCTGTTGGTAATTCTTTAGAAGTTATTGAAGCATGTGAAACATTAAAAGGAAGAGGGCCAAAAGATTTAGAAGAATTATGTTTGGGCTTAGGAACAATTATTCTTCAACAAGCACATGTAGTAGATAATAAAGAAACTGGAATTAAGATGTTAAAAGAAAAAATTAATGATGGTTCTGCTTTTATTAAATTAAAACAATTAGTCGAATATGAAGGAGGAGATAGTACTTATTTAGATAATTATAATAAATTTAAACAAGCAAAATATTCTATACCTTTATATTCTAATAAAAAAGGATATATTCATAAAATTGAAGCATTAAATGTTGGTGAATGTGCAATGCATTTAGGAGCTGGTAGAGCTACTAAAGACGATATTATTGATATGAGTGCAGGTATATTACTTAATAAAAAAGTTGGTGATTATGTTGATAATAATGAATTGTTATTAACTTGTTATACTGATAAAGAAAACGTTAATGATATTATTAATGAATTGCTAAATGCTTTTGAAATAAAAGATAATCCAGTTCATAATCAAAAAATAATTTATAAAGTTATTGATTAATTTAGTTATAAATTTTCGTATAAGATAATACCTTTTATTAGAGGTGACTTATGCGAAAATTTTTATTTGGTCTTATTTGTTTATCATTAATATCTTCTTTTTTTATAAAAGAAAATGTTGTAAAAGCTGATGAAATAGATTTAAATGCTACTTCTGCAGTATTAATGGAACCAATTTCTAAAGAAGTAATATATAGTAAAAATCCTCATGAAAAATTGTATCCTGCTTCCATGACAAAAATGATGGGTTTATATCTAATTTTAGAAGCAGTTTATAATAACAAAATATCTTTTGATGATGAAGTAATAGTTTCTTCTTATGCAAGTAGTATGGGTGGAACACAAATATTTTTAGAAGAAAATGAAAAAATGTCTTTAAATGATTTATTTAAATCTGTTGCAATAAATTCTGCTAATGATGCTATTGTTGCTATGGGTGAATATTTAGCCTCATCAAATGAAAAATTTGTGGAAATGATGAATCAAAAAGCTCAAGAATTCAATATGAAAGATACTCATTTTGTTAACGCAACGGGATTTGATGATCCTAATCATTATACAAGCGCATATGATATGGCTTTATTAGGCAGTCATTTAGTTGAATTTGATGAAAAAATTTTAAAATATACATCAATGCAAGAAGGTTATGTTAGAGAAAATACCAAAGAACCATTTTGGCTTGTTAATACTAATAAATTATTAAAATATTATGAAGGATTAGATGGATTAAAGACTGGTTATACAAAAAATGCTGGTTATAATTTAACTGCTACTGCAAAAAGAAATGGTGTTAGATTAGTATCTACTGTAATGCATTTAGATACTATTGCACATAGAAGTCAAGATACAATTAGATTACTTGATTATGGATTTTCTAAATTAAAAGCAGTTAGTTTATTTAATAAAGACGATGTAGTTTCTAGCTTTGTTATTGATGAAACTTTAAAAAAACATTTAAATGTTTGTGTTAAACAAGAAGTAAAACTTATTATTGAAAAAAATGAAAATATTGATGATATTAAAATTAAAGCAGTTTTAGAAAAAAATTTAGATAAATATGATCTTGGTGAAGAAGTTGGTTATTTAGAAATTATTACTCCATCAAATAAAATTTTTAAATATAAAATATATGCAAGTAATGAAGTAAAAGGAATTAATTTTTTTATGTATTTAATTAATATTTTTAAAAGATTATTTGCGTAAGTCAAATTTTGTCGAACGATTCTTTGTCGATTAATATCAAAAAAAGGGACTTTTCAAAAATCTCTTTTTTATTTTATCTATAATTAGTTTTAAGGAGCAAAATTATGGAAAATAAAATAAAAATATCTCCTTTTGAAGATGGTTTACTTGTTAAGTTCTATGGTGAAGTTGATTCAGATAAAACTCAATTATATCGCTTTAAAATTAGAGATGAAATGATAAAATATGGACCTAGATTATTATTGTTTGATTTTAAAGATGTAACATTTTTAGATTCAGCAGGAATTGGTTTAATCTTAGGAAGATATAATGAAATTTGTAAAATAAGAGGAATTATTGGAGTTATTAATCTCAGCCCTTATATTAAAAAAATAATGAAAATATCAGGTTTATTTCAAATTATTGATGAATATAAATCTTTAAGTGATTTTAAAAAGAAAGTAGGAATATCTATATGACAAATAAAATGGAATTAAGATTTGCAGCTATTCAAGCTAATGAAGCTTTAGCTAGATTAGCAATTGCTTCTTTTATTGCCCCAACTAATCCATCATTAACATTATTAGGTGAAATAAAAACTATTATTTCTGAAGGTGTTTCTAATGCAATTATTCATGGATATCATTATGATGAAACAAAAGAAGTGGTTATAAAATGTTTAATTGAAGATGATGAATTAAGAATGCAAATAATTGATTTTGGTGTAGGAATTGATGATATTAATTTAGCTTTAACCCCTCATTATACTACTCGACCTGATTTAGAAAGAGCGGGCATGGGTTTAACAATAATGGATACTTTATCAGATGGTTTTTGTATTTCTTCAGTTTCTGGAATGGGAACAAAATTAACAATTAGAAAGAATTTACATCAAGAGAAAGTTTTAAATGGAGAAAACTAACGAACAACTTTGTAAAGAAATACAAGAAAATAATTCTTTATCTTTAGAACTACTTATTAAACAAAATACTAATTTAATTTATTCTTTAATGAAAAGATTTAGTTATTCTAGTGATGAAAAAGAAGATATTTTTTCATGCGCTAAATATGGTTTAATTAAAGCTAGTAAGAATTTTAATACATCTTTTAATTGTGTATTTACTACTTATGCAGTGCCACTTATTTTAGGAGAAATAAAAAAATATTTTAGAGATAATTCTTCTTTACATATATCAAGAAGTTATAAAGATTTATATAAAGATATATTAAGAGCTCAAGAAATATTAGAGAAAAATAATCAAAAAAGTGTTTCATTACAAGAAATAAGTAATTATTTAAATGTTTCTTATGAAGATGTCTTACTTTCTTATGAAGCTCATTATTCAACTTCATCATTAGATGCTTCTATTGGTGAAGATGATTTATGTTTAGGTGATTTAGTTTCTAGTGAAGAAAATTTATTAGATGATTGTTCATTAAATTTAGCTTTACAAAAACTAGATAAAAAAGAAAGATTATTAATTCAATTAAGGTATTTTGATGGTTATACTCAACAAGAAGTAGCTCAAAGATTGTTTATATCGCAAGTACAAGTATCAAGACTAGAAAAAAAGATTTTAGAAAAGTTAAAAATTAATATCTAATTATAAAAATTGAAATTTATCACACAATAATCTTGAGGTGATAAAATGAATATAAAAAAATATCAAGAAATTGTAAAAGACAATCATAAAGAAGAACCTATCTTTAAAGATTGTTTTTTTGCGTTTTTAAGTGGTGGCATAATAGGTTTAATTGGGCAAGGATTATATGATTTATATTGTAATGTTTTATCTTTAGAAACAGGTGAAGCAATGGCTTTAATGTCAATGAGTATAGTTTTTGTTTCTTCATTATTTACTTTATTAGGTTGGTATAAAAAATTAGGTAGAATATGTGGAGCAGGATTATTTTTACCAACAACAGGATTTGCTAATTCTTTAACTAGTAGTGCTATAGAAGGTCGACATGAAGGATTTATTTTAGGAGTAGGTAGTCAAATGTTTTCTTTAGCAGGTTCAGTTATTACGTATGGTATTGGAAGCAGTGTTTTATTTTTAATAATTAATTTTATATTTAGATTATTTGGAGTTAATTTATGGTAAGTACTGTTTTTTATAAAGATTTATATATAATTTCTAGAAGTACTGTTGCAGGCGAAAAAGAAAAACAAGGGCCACTTGGGAAATTTTTTGATTATTATTATTTAGATCAAATGGCTGGTAAAGATTCTTATGAAAAGGGTGAATCTAAAATGATTAAAATGGCCATTGATATTGCTTTAAAAAAAGCTAAATTAAGTAAAAGTAATGTTGAATTAATTGTTGGAGGCGATTTAACTAGTCAATTATCTAGTTCTAATGATGCTTTAAAAGATTTTCCAACTTCTTTTATTGGTGTTTATGGAGCTTGTTCAACTTCAATATTATCAACTATTGTTGCTAGTAGTTTTGTCGATAATGGATTAGTTAATAATGCACTTAGCTTTGCTTCAAGTAATTATGGTTCAGCTGAAAGACAATTTAGATATCCAAATGAATATGGAGTTAAGAAAAAACAAACTGCTACTACCACTGTTACAGGTTGTGGAACAATTATTTTAAGTAAAGAAAAATCTAAAATTAAAGTGGTTTCAAGCACTATTGGTCAAGTTATTAATGTAAATTGGGATAATATTAATGATATGGGTTCAGCAATGGCTTATGCAGCTTTTGATACAATTATTAATCATTTAAAAAACACTAAAACTACTCCTGAATGTTATGATTTAATTTTAACTGGTGATTTATCTAATGTTGGAAGCAAAGTTTTATATGATTTATTTAAAAGTGATGGAATTGAATTAAATAATTATCAAGATGCTGGTAATTTAATTTTTGATATAGAAAAACAAAATGATATATATTCAGGTGGTAGTGGGTGTGCATGTTTAGCTTTAACTAGTTATGGATATATTTTAGATTTAATGATTGAAAAAAAATTAAAAGATGTTTTATTAATTGGTACAGGTTGTTTACATTCAAAAATAAGTACGGCTCAAAAAGAAAAAATACCAGTTATTGCGCATTTAATTCATTTAAGGAGAGTGGTTTAATGGAATATTTATATTCTTTTTTATTTGTAGGTCTTATTTGTTTAATTGCTCAAATTATTTTTGATAAAACTAAATTAACTCCAGGACATATTGTATCTTTTTGTGTTGTTTTAGGTGTAGTATTATCTTTTTTTGGTATATATGATTATTTACTTAAATATTTACCTGGTGGGGCAGCTATTTTAATTACTAATTATGGTCATTTATTATATTCTTCAGGTTTAGAAGGACTAAATGAAGGAACATTATTAAATGCTTTTATGAAATTAATGGCTAAAAGTTCTGCTACTTTATCTTTTGCTATTTTTATGAGTTTAATTTGCTCATTAGTTACTAAACATGAATAATATAAATATCATTAAAAATAAATTAAATAAATGTGCTGATTTTGTTTATAAAGAAGAAATTATTAATAATGAAAATTATCATTTATTTTATTTATCTTCTTTAATTAACCAAGAATTAATGCTAAAAATTATAAAAAATCTTTTAATATTTGAAAATAATCAAGAAATTTTAAATATTAATGAGGTATTAAATGAAATATTAATAGGTAATTTAGTTATTATTTTTCCTAATAATAAAATATATTCTTATGATATAAAAAAATATCCGAATAGATCTATTTCATCACCTGAAGTTGAAAAATCAGTAAGAGGTTCTAAAGATAGTTTTACTGAAAATATTATTGATAATATTGCTTTAATTAGAAGAAGAATAAAAACTAGTGAATTAATTATTAATAATTTTGTTGTTTCTAAAAAAAGTAAAATGACTGTATCAATAATTTATTTGAATGATTTAGTTGATAAAAAAACATTAAAAATTATTTTATCAAGAATTAAAAAAATAAATTTAGAATCTTTAATAATGTCTGATCGAGCTTTAGAAGAAACTATAATTAAGCAAAAATATCATGTTTTTCCTTTAGTTAGATATACTGAAAGACCTGATGTTGCTTCAATTAACTTAATTAGAGGTAAAATTATTATTTTAGTAGATACTTCTAGTAATGCTTTAATTTTACCTATATCTATTTTTGATCATTTTAAAAATGTTGAAGAATATAAACAAAATCCTTTAATTGGTAGTTTTACTAAAACTTTAAGGTTAATTGGTTCATTAATTTCTATGTTTTTAGTACCTTTATTTATTTTGTTTACAATAGAAGATGGTTATGATAATGGAATAATTCCTCTTTATAATTTAAAATTATCCAATCCTTTATTAATAGAAGTAAGTATTGTAACTTTAGTTTTAGAAATAATTAGAATTGCTATAGTACACACTCCTAATGCTTTAATATCTTCTTTAAGTATGTTAACAGCGATAATATTAGGAGAAGTATCGATATCTTTAGGCTTATTTTCTAGTGAAATATTATTGGTTACTTCTTTAGCAATTGTTTGTAATTTTGCAACTCCTAGTTATGAATTATCTTTAGCTAATAGATTTGTTTCTATGTTTTTAATATTATTAACCTGTATATTTAAAGTAAAAGGATTTTTAATAGGAATATTATTTTTATTTATTTATTTAACTCATATTAAAATATTATCAATTCCTTATTTATATCCTATTTGTCCATTTGATTTTGATATGTTTAAAAATTTATTTATTAGAAGAGATAGTAAAAAGAAAAAGTAAATGTTGTTTTTATATAAATAAAAGTATTAATATAAATTAAATGGAAGGAACAATATGAAAGAGAATTTTTTTATAAAACACAAAGATTTATTATTAGAATTTTTAAGATTTTTATTAGTAGGAGGCTTAGCTACTATTTTTGATTGGTTAGTTTCTTTTACAATTTCTGCTCTTTTTCCAGATTTAATTGTTGGTAATTGGAATATAAAATCTACCATTGCAACAATATGTGGTTTTGTTGTTGGATTAATTATTAATTATATCTTATCAGTAATATTTGTTTACAAAAATAAACAAGATGAAAATTCTGGTAAATCATTTAAAGATTTTGCTGTTTTTACATTAATTGGAGTATTAGTTCTTTTATTCCAAATATTATTTATTTATTTATTAAATGATTTATTATTTGTTAAATGGTTAAATTGGACTACTATTTTATTTAAGAATTTAACTTATGGATATATAATTTCAAGAATATTAGCAACAGGGATTGGATTAATTTTGAATTATATTTTTAGAAAGAAATTTATCTTTAAATAATTGTTGCATAAAAATATTGTTTGCATTATTATCTAGTTATGGGAGCTTAGTGAACTAGGCTGAGAGGAAACTTCTTAGTTTCGACCGAACTTGATCTAGGTAATGCTAGCGGAAGAGATATTTTTATTTTGTGTTTATTAATTCTCTTTTTTACTTAGAAAAAGGGAATTTTTTTATAGGAGTTTATGAAAAATAATGTTATTAAAATGATGACAGATGTTAGTCTGTTTGCAGCATTAGGTTTAATTCTTGATGTTGTTCAAGGTACAATTTGTGATTTTTTACCATTTTGGCCTAATGGTGGATCAGTTGGAATTGCAATGTGCTGTATTTTTGTTATTTGTTTAAAATATGGACCTATTGGTATGTTTGGTGGATTAATGGTTGGTTTATTATCAATGTTAAGAGGTGTTTATATTTCTCCACTTGCATCTGCTGGTGGATTTATGACAACATTTTTTCAAGTTGGTTTAGACTATTTTTTAGGTTGGACTTTAGTTGGTTTAGCTGGCTTTTTCTGCTGGTGGTTTCAAAAAGAAGAAAACCCAACCAAAAAAGTTGTGTGTACTATATTAGCTTGCACAGTTGGTGGATTAGCAAAATTTTTATGCCATTTTTTAGCAGGTGTACTTTATTGGCCAGATACAAGTAAATTTAGTGCAGTTGTTTATTCATTGTTGTATAATGGATCATATATGTTACCATCAATTATCTTATGTGTAATTGTTATGGTAATTATTGTAAAAAAACAACCAAAATTGTTATCTAAATAGGAGAAAAGTATGAAAAAAGTATATATATATTTCGTTGTATCATTAGCTTCTGTAATTTATTTTGGAATTAAGTTCTTTTCTTCTTTTGAAATTGGTGAAGATTTTTTCTCTACTGATAAGATATCATTTTTTGGACTTTTAGCGATGCTAGTTATATTAGTTACATCAATTTTTGAACTCGTATTAGAAAAGAAAAACAAAAATAATGATTAATATTATATAAAATCTCCTAAAATGGAGATTTTTTATTTTGTCTTTTTTTTATTTTGATTATAATATTCTTGCTATGAAAGTTTTATTACAAGTTGTTAAAAAAGCATCAGTAAGTATAGATGAAAAAATATATTCTGAGATTAATAAAGGATATCTTCTTTTTGTGGGATTTAATTATTCTGATAATGAAGAAATAATTAAAAAAGTCATGGATAAAGTTATGTCATTAAGATTATTTATGGATAATAATGATAAAATGAATTTATCTTTAAATGATGTTAATGGTGAAGTAATGTGTGTTAGTCAATTTACTTTATATGCAGATATAAAAAAAGGAAGAAGACCATCATTTAATTTAGCGGCTAATGGTAGTGTTAGTAAACCTTTATATGATTATTGTGTTGAATATATTTCTTCTTTAGGATATGATGTAAAAACTGGTGTTTTTGGTGCTGATATGAAGATTAATTTAATTAACGATGGACCTACAACCATTATTATAGATAGTGAGGATTTGTTATGAAAAAGAAAGTTATGATTGGCTTATCAGGTGGAGTTGATTCAGCTGTAGCAGCTTATTTATTAATTCAACAAGGTTATGAAGTTGCTGGTGGATTTATGAGAAATTGGGATTCACAAGTAAATAATGATGTTTTAGGTAATCCAACTATTAATGATGATGTTTGTCCTCAAGAAAAAGATTATCAAGACGCTAAAAAAGTTGCTGATAAATTAGGTATTCCTTTATATAGAATTGATTTTATTAAAGAATATTGGGATTATGTTTTTTCTTATTTCCTCGATGAATATAAAAAAGGTAGAACTCCTAATCCAGATATTTTTTGTAATAAATATATTAAATTTGAAACTTTTAGAAAATTTGCTTTTGATAATGGCTTTGATATGATTGCTATGGGACATTACGCTAAAAAGATTGAAAAAGATGGTATCTTTTATTTAGAAAAAAGTTACGATAGAAATAAAGATCAAACATATTTCTTATCACAAATTAATTATGAACAATTAAAAGATTGTTTATTTCCATTAGGTGATATTGATAAGACTGAAGTTAGAAGAATTGCTCATGAATTAGATTTAGTAGTTGCTGATAAAAAAGATTCTACTGGTGTTTGTTTTATTGGTGAAAGAAATTTTAAACAATTCTTGAACAATTATTTACCAAGTAAAAAAGGGGATATTGTTGATGTTAATTCTCATAAAGTTGTAGGTCATCATGATGGTGTACTTTATTATACTATTGGGCAAAGAAAAGGATTAGGTATTGGTGGAATCAAAGGAATTGATCCAAAATCATGGTTTGTTGTTGCTAAAGATGTTAAAAATAACATTTTATATGTAAGCCAAGGTGATGATAATGAATATTTATTATCTGATAGAGCCCTTATTAGTAATATAAATTGGATTAATATGCCTAAACCTACTAATTCTATGCATGTGGGTTGCAAATTTAGATATCGTCAACAAGATAATTTTGTAACATTAAAATTTATTGATGATGATATTGTTGAATTGATTTATGATGAGCCTATTAAATCAGTTACTCCTGGTCAAGCTGCTGTTTTTTATGATGGTGATGTAATGCTTGGAGGTGGAATAATTGATAGAGTGTTTTATAAAGGAAAAGAAAAGATGATTACTTCTTTTCATGATTAAGAGGTGTATAAATGAAAGTTGGTATTGTTTCATTAGGTTGCGCTAAAAATTTAGTTGATAGTGAATCTATTGCATATTTATTTCAAGATAATAATGTTGATATTGTTAATAATATTGAAGAAGCTGATATTATTTTAGTTAATACTTGTGGATTTATTGAAGCAAGTAAAAAAGAGTCAATTGATACTATTTTTGAGATGACTAAATATCATAAAATATTAATTGTAAGTGGTTGTTTAGTTGAAAGATACAAAGAAGAATTAATTAAAGAAATTCCAGAAGTTGATTTATTTATTTCAATAAAAGATTATCCTCATTTTGCTGATTTACTTAACGAAGTTTTAAAAACAAAACAATTTAAAGGAGAAATATCTAATAATAAAAGAGTTATATCTACTCAACCTTATACTGCATATTTAAAAATATCTGAAGGATGTAATAATTGCTGTACTTATTGTGCTATTCCATTAATAAGAGGCCATTTTAGATCTTTTGAAGAAAAAGATTTACTTGATCAAGCTAAAAAACTTGCTAGTAGAGGAGTAAAAGAATTAGTGGTTATTTCTCAAGATACAACTAGATATGGTGAAGATTTAAAAAATACAAATATTATTTCTTTATTAACTAAATTATTAGAAATAAAAGAGTTTGAATATATAAGATTATTATATTTATATCCAGATGAAATTAGTGATGAATTAATTGATTTAATTGGTAAAAATCCTCGTTTAACACCATATTTTGATGTTCCAGTCCAACACGCCTCAAGTTCTGTTTTAAAAAGAATGAATAGAAGAGGAGATGAAGTTTTCTTAAAAGATTTATTTAAAAAAATTAGAAACAAAGTCCCTAATGCTATATTAAGAACAACTTTAATAGTGGGTTTTGCTGGTGAAACTGAAGAAGATTTTAAAATTTTAGAAGATTTTGTTAAAGAAGTTAGATTTGATCATTTAGGTGCATTTACTTATTCTCCTGAAGATGGAACTATAGGCGCTAAATTACCTAATCAAGTACCTGAAAGAATAAAAAAACAAAGATATCAAAAAATTATGAAACTTCAACAAAAAATTTCTTATGAAAATAATCAAAAAAGAATTGGTAAAACTAGTGATGGTTTAATAGTAGGCTTTGATGAAGAAAAAAATGCTTATTTAGTTAGATGTGGTTTTAACGCTCCCGATGAAATAGATGGTAATATTTATTGTTATAGTGAAAATGAATATAATTTAGGTGATAAAATATATTTTGAAGTAGTTGATGCTGATAATTATGATTTATATGGAAAAATAATCACTCTTTAAAAAAATACATATAGTATAAATAGGTGGTATATTTAATGGAAGAAATAACTCCAAAAAATTTATTAACTTATTTATCTATTGAAAGAAAATTAAAAGGAATGGATAAAAAAGTAGTTAATGAATATTTAGATTGGCTAGATACAAAAACTACTTTTTTTGCTGATTCAATTAAAAGAAAATCATATAGACCTCAACCTGATAATATTACTACTGGTGATGTTATATGGGTGGAATTTGGTATTAATATTGGTACTGAATTATCTGATTACAATACAAAAGGTCATTATGCAGTAGTATTACTTGTTTCACTTGGTAATTTAGTTGTTATTCCATTAACTTCCAAAGAAAATAATGATTCTTTATTTTGTTTTGATTTAGGTTATATTCCTGAATTATCAAAAGAAAAAGAATGTCATTCTTATTTAAAACTTGATGCTATTAGATCGATTTCAAAAAGAAGAGTGGGAAGAATGAATAATAAAGAAACTGGAAAAATTCATTTATCAAATAGAACTATGAAAAAAATTCAAAAAGCAATAAAAATGACTTTCTTAAATTTTTAATATTGACTTATATATTTTTAAGCGTTATAGTTATTTAGCAAATTAATTTTGCCCCCTTAGTTAATCGGTATAACAGATCCATGGTAAGGATCCGTGCGTGGTTCGACTCTGCGAGGGGGCACCACTAAAAATAAAATTGCCTATAATTAGGCTTTTTTTATGGACAAAAATATTTTTTTTATAAATTAAATAAAATTCGTATATTTTTATATATTAAATCGTTTAATAAATAATTTTATATATTTTAAATTAAAATAATATACAAAAATAATATATTATATACAAAAATATATGTTGTTTTAATTTATTGATTGTTTTTGTTGTTATTTATGCTTGATAAAATATATACTTTTCATAAGTGTTTAAGGAGGAGTTGAAATGAATTTGAAGAAAAAAAGTATTATTTGCTTGAGTTTATTGTCACTTGTATCATGTAATAATGTAATAGGAGATACATCAGATACTTCATTACAATATAGAAAAAATCTTGAAAATATGTTATCTATGGTAACATCAGGAGTTAGTCTTGAATCATTAGTTACTTTAAATCAAACAATGATATATTCAAATTTAGATGATCAAAAAAATACTTATTATTTTTATTTGGATACTCAAACAACAAATAATGAATATAGTTATCAACAATATCAAGAAAGTGAAAATTTGGTTTCTATTAATAGAGATACAATAACTGCTTCTGGTAATATTATTGAAGACAGCGATGGTTTAGCTAAATTTAAATTTTTAGGTATCAATAATGTTAATTATTATTATTCTATGACTCAAGAAAATATAAAAGGTGAAATAGAAGAAGTTAAGTGGAATGAAAGTGGATTAAGTAATTTCTTTAGTGATTTATCTGCTGATATGTTTGATTGTAGTTTAGGTGAATTTAATCTTAAAGTTAATGAAGTTGATGAAAATATTTTAAAACATATTTCTAGTTGCATATTTGGTGAAAATACTGTTCCATTTGTTTCTCAATTTAGATTGGAAGCTGAAAATGGGAAATTAAAAAGTTATCATATTGAAACTAGAACTCAACAAAGATATGATACATCTAGTGGAGCATCTTATGAATTGCAATATGTATTCGATGGCGAAATTACTGGCTATGGTGATGATGAAAATGTTACTAAGAATTTTTTAAATCCATTAGTAGAAGATGAAGATGAAACATTTTCAAATATGATGAACAAACTCAAATTAGGTAATTATCAAGAAAATGTTAAAACTTATCAAACAGCAAGTATTAATAGTAATGGAACACTTGTATCTAATACAAATTATTATTATTCAGATAAAACAACTAGACAAGAATCATGTGATGAAAAAAATAATGTTTTATCAATAGGTGGATATTATATTGATAATGAAGGATATATTCAAAGAGTTGTTAATGTTGGAACAAAAGGATTTTATAATCAAGGTCAAAAATTAACATCTAATAATAGCAATTTTGCATCATTTGATATTTCATCTTTATTTTTTGATAAAGCTAGTGATGGATTATATGTATATAATAATTCTACTAGTAAAGCACAATTGTTCCCTACTTCATTTTTTACTTTAGGAAATGCTGAATCAATTTCTTACGCTACTATTAAAATTAATAATGATAAAGTTGAAATTACTTCATATATTCCTCAAGTTAGCAGTGAAGTATCTTATTTCATTAAGATGGTTTGTACTTATACAAATATAGGGTCAACTAATAGTAATATTAATATAAAAGAAGTTAGTGATGGTGATTCATTAACTTGGGATGATTATTTTAGTGGTGATGAATATTTAAGTATTGCAAAAGAAATACTTGGTGAAGATTTATTTTATAATATTTCACCTATTGGAGGAGTTTATAATGAAGTAAGTTTATATGCTTCTAAAAAAGATTCACAAGTTCAAATGCAATATAGTATTGGTTTATTGAATGATTTTGATTTAGATAGAGATGATTCTTTATCAACAACTGAACAATATTATTTATATTTATATGTATATAGCATTTTAAAAGGATATGATTCTAAATTAAAACTTAATTTTTGGGATAGTAAAAAATATGATTACTTATCTGGATCTATTTATACTGGTATAACTCTTGAAAAGAAATATAATGATGAAAATAATTATTTGAAAAAGATGACATTTGATATTTATTTTACATATGACCAATCAACATTTGAATCATATATTGTATTTGACATAACTGATAAAAATGTTTATAATATCACATTTGATTTAAATTATGAAGGATGTACTAATATAACTAAAGTTTTATTATATGGTGATTCAGTAAAAGAAGAATATGTATATCGAAAAGGATACATATTTGAAGGATGGTATTATGAAAAAGAATGTATAAATAAAGTTGATATGTCAAAAGAAAAAGTGACAAAAGATATTACTTATTACGCTAAATGGTCAATTGAATAAGAAGGAAGGTGCTTTATATGAAAAAGAAAAATTTAATTTTAATGATTTTACCATTGTTATTATTTGCATGTGATAATGTTAGTAGTAGTTCATCATCAGATGGATTTCTTAGTAGTTTTACTCCAATAAGTGGAAATATTAGTGAATCAGAATCAAGTATTGGAAATATTGATGAAAAATATGAAAAACTTGATGAAAATTTATTTACTAGATTACAAACAGAAGGAATTAATGTTTCTGGTACTATTAATTGGAAATTTTCTGGTCAATTAACTGATGCTCAAACTGGTATTTCCTATGATGGAAGTGAAAAAATTGTTGTTAATAAATTTATGGGGCAAAATAGTTCTTTACTTAATTCTCAAGTAAGAAATGTTAGTACAAGTGATAATGAAGATCCAGATGAAAGTTTTTCTTTTAAAGTATTTAAAAATGCTGAAGGTAAATTAACTAGACTATATTTAGGTGCTGATAATCTTGTCCACGAAGTTCCATATATGCATGAAGAAGTTGATGATGATGGATATACAGAAACAGTTGAAACTGCATACGATTATTATTTTGGGAATCCTTTTAGCAAAATTTCATATACAGATTTAAAACAAAATACAAATGGTTCATATAGTTTAAATTTTGGTATTAATAATTTTGGAACATCAATGTTATTCTTTGGACAAATGTTTGAATATGATATGAGCTCAATTAATTTATATTTTAAAGATGGAAATATTAATGTTAGTGTGACAACAAATAGATATGCTTATGAAAATAGTAGTGTCTATAACTGGTTTGAAGCATCTTTTGAAGTTTCTATTGCAGAAATAAAAGATTTAACAAAACCTCAACCATTTGAACATGCTGAAGAAAATATTCCATTGAGAACAGCTTTTGATGAACTTGCAAATTCTTTAACTGGTGAAGGAAAAGGATTTACTTATAATTATACTGAAAAAAATGGTAATACTGTTTATGCTCAAGATATTACTAGAATGACAAGCAACGGATATATTTCAATTCATACATTAGATTCAAGTAAACTTCCTGAAGGTGTTGCAAAATATGAAAATGGTGAAAATTATTATTTTGAATATAGAAATGGTAATATAAATAAATTTGGTAAATCTGATTCATTATTCTTACCTAATTATTCAAGTGAATATTTATCAAGTGATGTTTTTACTAAAGAAAGCGAAAATGTTTATGTTGCTAAAAATGCTGTTATGGCAAGATATATTTCAGAACAAATTTTTGATAAGTCACATAAAAACGCGATTGATGGATACAACACAGTTTATTCAGAAACATGTCAAGGCACTGATGGTTTAAGAATAGAATTAAAAGATGGCCATATCAGCACAATTACTTATAATTATGTATATTTTAATAAAAAAATAGACGGCATTGTTAATATTACCGATATTAATGATACTTCATTAGGATATAGATTTGTTACAAAAAACTTAGGACCAATTCAAAGTGGATATGAAAATTTCTGTGGATATTATACTACTTGGGAATATGGTACTGATGGTGATGAAGACAATAGAAGATATACATTATTAGTTTATGGTAATGGTAGATATTCATTTAATGGAAATGAAATCAAACAAGGAAAATTAGAAAATGATAATTTCGTTATCGAATTAGATGATGGATTATCATTGAGCTTAAAATATTGCCCTGCTAAAACAAAATTAGATTTGGGATATAGTTCATTGTCTACAAGAGATTATCCTGTTTTATATGCTCAATCAACTGAAACTAGACCAAGTGGTACAAAAGCAAAACATATTGTTGCATTTACATTGGATGAAAGCTCAGAATACAATATTGATACTGGTTTATCAAAGGGAGAAGAATAAAATGAAAAAAAGAAATTTATTAGTTAATTTATTAGCTTTAGGATTATTATTTGGCTGTAATGTGACTACATCTAGTAGTTCTTCAAGCTCATCTAATCAAACACCTACTAGTGTTGTTTCATCTACTAGCCAGACTACAAGCGTTAGTGAAGTTGAAAAAGAACATGATGTTGTTTTTACAAATTCTAAAAATATAACTTTATCTTTATTTAAAAAAGTTGGGGAAAATTATAATTCTATAAATAAAGTTTTAAGTAATGAAACTGTTTATTTAAAAGCTGAAAATGCATCTTCTGATAGAATTGGTATTAAAGAATTAAATTTAAAATATCTTGATTTAAATAATGAAGAACAAAATTTAGATGTTCTTTCACAAAAGAAAGTCGATGATTATTTTGAAATAAAATTAGGTAATATTAAAAAAGAAGAAAAAATTGCTTTCTCTATTACAGAACAAGGATTATATCATGATTATGGTTTTGTAGGTAAATATTTCTCTATTCCATTTGAAAGTGATTCTAGATCTTTAAATATTCCAACAGATAAACAATTTGAAATTGATGAATTTGGAAGCTTTAAATTCTCAAATAAAAAATATCAAATTAAATCAAGTACAGATAAAAAAGCTGGTGTTGTAAAAGCTGTATCTGAAGATGATAAAGAAATCGAATTTGCTTTTGATGGTAAATCATTGATTACTGAATTAGATTTTGGTGGTAAATTAGTTTGTGATTCAATGTTATTTTCATTTAAAATCGATCAAGAATCTCAAGATTATTTAACTGATACAACAGAAAAACATTATTTAGTTGATGCATTCGAGGCTGGTGGTGAATATGTTATGCATGACCAAAAAGATTCATCAAAAGGCGGTATATTTATTGTTCAAATTAATTCTAAATTAAAAAAAGAAATTTATTCAACTGTTGTAGTTGATACTAAAAATAATTTCTATAATTTAACAAATACAAAATTAGAATTTGCTGATGAAGATGATGATATTGAATCAAGTAATAGTACTTTTAAAATTGTTGTTGAAAATAAAACATATGTTGAAATTAAAGGAACTGGAAACTATAATCCAAAACATATAATTCTTGATAATTTAAAAGGTGAATATCATTTAGCAAGCGATTTATCTAAAACATTAATTATTAATGGTGATGGTACTGCTACATATGATGGTGAAACATATAATTATACATTTGAAAACAAAACTGTTACTTTGAAAAAAGGATTAAGAACTGATGTTATTGAACTTGATTTAGAAAATAAAACATATACTGTTACTTCTTCTGTCACTGAATCTCCTAGCTATATTGGTTTAACTTTTACTGCTGAAGATAGATATGAATATGAAGACAATGATGATTATTATGGTGGCTATCCTGTAACTGTTACTTGTTCTATTTCAATTAAATTTATTGATGCAAATACCTGTGAAATGTCTTGGATTGAAAATGATGAAGTATATGGTGAAGAAACTTGGATTGAAGAAGGTACTAAATTTAGTTATACATTAGAAAATAATATTGTAAAAATAACATTTAAATTTAAGAATAATACTTCAAAAAATATAGAATTAGAATTTTCTGATGATTATTCTTCAATGAAAATGAAATATTTTTCTGATTCATTTAGAAAAGATTTAGTTGGTGCAACATTTAAAATATCTAAATAAAAAATATAAAATCTACTTTAATTAGTAGATTTTTTATTTATTTAAAAGAATATTTTGTAATATTATATAGTTGTAGGTGATTAATATGAAATATATTTTGAGAAAACAAAATTACATAATGAAAAATAATTTTGAGTTAATAGATGAAAATAATATTTTGAAAGTAATGATAATTGGATTAGTTATTTATTTAAATAAAAAAGATAATGTGTCAACTACTTATATGGATTAAATTTTATGAATGAAAAAGATATAGAAAAAATAAAAGAAATTATAAAATCAAGCAATAAAATTGTTTTCTTTGGTGGAGCAGGTGTTTCTACGGCTTCAGGTTTAAAAGATTTTCGTGGTAAAGATGGATTATATCAATTAAAAAGTAAATATAATAAGTCTTATGAAGAAATGTTATCTATTGATTATTTTGAAGAATATCCAGAAACATTTTATAAATTTTATAAAGAATTCTTTTTACAAAATAATAATGTTAATCCTAATAAGGCTCATTATGTTTTAGCTGAATTTGAAAAAAAGCATAATTTAAAAATAATTACTCAAAATGTTGATGGTTTACATCAAAAAGCTGGTTCAGAAAATGTTATTGAATTACATGGCTCTATTGAAAGAAATTATTGTGTAAAATGCCATAAAAATTATTCTCTTGATTATGTAAAAAATAGTAAAGGTATACCTTATTGTTCTTGTGGAGGAATAATAAGACCTGATATAGTTTTTTATGGAGAAATGTTAGATATTAATAATGAAATAAATGCTGAAGTTGCTGTTAGTGAAGCTGATGTTTTAATAGTAGGTGGTACATCTTTAAAAGTGTATCCAGCAGCAGGATTTGTTAGATTATTTCATGGTAAATGTTTAATTATTATTAATAATGATTATACTGATTATGATTATTTAGCAAATTATGTTTTTCATGAAGATATAGGTTCGGTATTAGAAAAAATATTATGAAAAGTGAATTAAAAACTAGAAAACATCATTTTGAAATGATAATTGATGAAAATTCTCGAGTGTTAATTTTAGGTAGTTTACCTTCTTTAATGTCTGAAAAAAATAATTTTTATTATGGAAATCCTTTTAATAGGTTTTGGAAGATAATAGGCACTTTATTTAATGAAGATAATTTAATTAATCAAACTAATGAATATAAAAAAGAAGTTATTTTAAAAAATCATTTAGCTTTATATGATGTAATAAAAGAATGTAAGATTAAAGGATCAAGTGATAATGATATTGTAAAAGATAGTATTGTTGTTATGAATTTAAAAGAAATATTAAATAAATATAATATTAAATTGATTGCTTTGAATGGTAATAAAGCTTATAAAATATTTAAAAAATATTATCCTGAATATCTATATATGACAGTTAAATTACCTTCGACATCATCTGCAAATGCTAGATGCAGTTTAGAAAAATTAATTGATGAATGGAAAGTAATAAAAAAATTGGATAAATTTTCATAATTTTAGTGTATTTTTTATTTATTTACTATAAAATAAGGTTGTAACAAGAGATTGTTATTTCTTCGATCATTTATAAAATGTTAGAAGTGGGTTTCCCACTTTTTCTTTTGTGAAAATATTTAGGAGGTTTTGGTATTGACTACATTAGAAGAAAATTTGGTTGCTGGATTAAATGATGTTGTGTTAAAGCACAATATGGTAATTGATGAATTACATTATTTTAAAAGAGGCAAAGAATTTATATTACAAATTTATGTTGAAAGAGAGGATCTTTCACCGATTGAATTAGATGCGATTGTATCTTTATCTGAAGATTTATCTACTAAACTTGATGAACTTGATTTAATTCAAGATAATTATTGTTTAGATGTATCAACTTCTGGCGCGGACAAGCCAATTAAGGATTTTTCAAAATTTCCATTACTTATAGGAAAATATATGGAAATAAGATTAATTAATCCTATTGATGGACTAAATATTTATGAAGGTGTTTTAAAAGAAGTTAATAATGAAGAAATTACACTTTCATATAGAGTCAAGACAAGAACAAAAGAAGTTATTATTAAAATTTCAAATATAAACAAAGCAAAATTAACTGTAAAAGTATAAAGGAGAGAATTATGTTAAACGCTAAATTATTTTTTGAAGCTATTGATGCCCTTGAACAACAAGGAATTAATCGTGAAATCACTATTCAAGCTTTGAAAGATGCTTTTGAAACAATTGTTAAGAAAAAACACATTGATGGTTTACCAGATTTAATGGTAAAAGTTGATATTGATGTTGAAAATGGAAAAATTAATATTTACAACATCAAAAATGTTGTAGAAGATGTTCAAGATGATGCTCTTGAAATTTCTCTTGAAGAGGCTCAAGAAACAAATCCTGATATTAAAATTGGTGATCAAGTATTTATTGAAGTTAAATTAGAAGAATTTACTAAAGCTGATGCAATTAAATTTAAATCAATTTTAAAACAAAAAATCAAAGAAGCAGAAAAAACAGCTGTATTAAAAATGTATGCTGATAAAATTGATGAAATAATTACTGGTTATGTTGAAAAAATTGAACCTCATTATACATTAATCAATATTGGTAGAACATCTGTTGTTTTACAAGATAAAGAAAAAATTGGTGATGAAAAATTTACTATTGGTCAAACTGTTAAAGTATATCTTGAATCAGTTGGTACTTCAGCTGAATCTGGAATTACTATTTCTAGAGCATGCCCAGGTTTCTTAAAAAGATTATTTGAAGAAGAAATTAGAGATGTTTATGATGGCACTGTTATTATTAAAGATATTGCTAGAGAAGCAGGTGAAAGAGCTAAAGTATCAGTAACAACTAATGATATTAATGTTGATCCAGTTGGTGCATGTATTGGACAAGGTGGCAGTAAAATTCAAAAAATTTGTAATCAAATTAATAAAGAAAAAATTGATGTTGTTCAATATCATATTCATAAAGGATTATTTGTTGCAGAATGTTTAAAACCTGCTACTGTAATTGGTGTTAAATTAATTTCTGATTATTCTGCAGTTGCAGTTGTTAAAGATGGTGATTTAAGAGTTGCAATTGGTAGAAAAGGTGTAAATGCTAGATTAGCTTTCAAATTAGCAAATTGTAAAATTGATATTAAAGAAGAAAGTGTTGCTCGCCAAGAAGGTGTTGAATTCTTTACTATTGATGAAATGAAAAAACAAGAAGAAGAAATGATTTTTGAACAAAGAAGAAAAGCTCTTCTTGAACAAATTGCTAGAGAAGAAGAAGCAAGAAAGAAACGTGAAGAAGAAGCAAAATTAGCTGAAGAAAATAAAGTTGAAGAAACTAAAACAACTGAAGAAGTAGAAACTGCTCCTATTGAAGAAAAAATTGAAGAAACACCTGTTGAACAAGTTAGTGAAGAAGTAAAAGAAACAGTAGAAGAAGCACCTGTTGAATATAATCCAGTTAATCTTCAATCAAAAGTATCTCTTGCAGATTTAGAAAAACAAATAGAAGAAGAAAAGAAGAAAAAATCTAATCAAACTTCTAATAATACAAAGAAGAAAGCAAAAGTAGAAGAAAAAGTAGAACCTACTACAAATAAATCAAGAATGGATATTTATACTCAAGAAGAACTTGATGCTATGGATGATGAACTTGATGAAGATGAAGATTACATAGACGATGAAGATATCGACTATGATGATTATGATGAATATTACGACGAAAAATAATGGAAAAGAAAATACCTTTAAGAAAATGTTTAGCAACTCAAGAAATATGCCCAAAAAAAGACTTAATAAGAGTTGTTAAAAATAAAGATGGAGATGTTTTTGTTGATTTAACTGGAAAAGCAAATGGGCGTGGTGCTTATTTAAAAAAATCAATAGAAGCAATTGACAAAGCTAAAAAAAGTAAATGCTTAAATAAAGCATTAGAATGTGAAATACCTGAAAAGGTGTATGAAGATTTATATGGACTTATTACAAGAAAATAAGATAAAAACATTATTACAGTTTGCTTATTGTTCTAAAAAAATGTTTTTTGGAGAAACTAATATTATTAAAATGATGAACCAACAAGTTAAAGTGTTGGTTCTCAGTAATGATATTTCTGCTTCTCAAGAAAAAAAATATTTATCGAAAGCTAATTATTATAATGTTAAAGTAATTCGTTTTATTTCTAAACAAGAAATGGGAGAATTATTTAATAAAAATGAAGTTGCTTGTGTTGGTATTAATGATATTAACATGGCTAAAGAAATTATTAAGTTAGCACAATAGATGCTAAAGAAAGGGGAAATAAGTATGGCGACTAATAACAAAATAAATTATGGAAAAAATAAACCTGAAAACAATAGAGTTTCTAATGTTCCATCTTTTGATCGTAATAAGAAAAACTCTGGACCTCAAACAAAAGTAAATGGTGGTGTTTTTAAATATGTTGGAGATGTTACTGTTGGTGAGTTAGCAAAAAAACTCAATCTTAATTCCTCTGACATTATTAAATTCTTATTTATGAATAAGAAAGCAATGGTTACAATTAACCAAACTTTGTCAGATGACTTAATTGCGGAAGTATGTATTAATTATGGATATGATTTCCAAAAAGAAGAAGTTGTTGATAAAGAAAATTTTGAAGATATTAAAATTGAGGATGATGAAAAAGATTTGCAAGAAAGACCACCAGTAGTAGTAGTTATGGGACATGTTGATCATGGTAAAACTACTTTAATTGATACAATTAGAGATTCTCATGTTGCTGAAGGTGAAGCTGGTCTTATTACTCAACAAATTGGTGCTTATCAAAAAGAAATTCAAGGAAAGAAAATTACTTTTTTAGATACTCCTGGTCATGAAGCATTTACTGCAATGCGTGCTAGAGGCGCTGCTATTACTGATATTGCTTTAATTGTTGTTGCGGCTGATGATGGTGTTATGCCTCAAACAGTAGAAGCAATTAATCATGCTAAAGCTGCTGGAGTTACTATTATTGTTGTAATTAACAAGATAGATAAACCAACTGCAAATGTTGATAGAGTAAAAGACGAATTAGCTCAATACGATTTAATTCCTGAAGAATGGGGTGGAGATACCATTTTTAGAGAAATTTCTGCTAAAAAGAAAATTGGTATCGATGAATTACTTGAAACTATATTAGTTGTTGCAGAATTAAAAGAATTAAAAGCAAATCCACATAGATATGCTTTAGGAACAGTAATTGAAGCCTCATTAGATAAAAATGAAGGACCAAAAGCTACATTATTAGTGCAAAATGGTACTTTAAAAGTTGGAGATTCTGTTGTTGTTGGTAATTATTATTGTAAAGTTAGACGAATGGTTAATGAATATCGTCAAAATGTTAAACAAGCTCTTCCATCTACTCCAGTAGTGGTTACTGGTATTGAAGATGTTCCTACAGCTGGAGATTCATTTATGGCATTTGTTGATGAAAAAACTGCCAGAGAAATATCTGAAGCAAGAAAATTAAAAGCAAGAAATAAATCATTAAATAAAAATAATATTACTTCTTTAGATGGAATCTTTAATCAAATCAAAGAAGGAGAATTGAAGAATATTAATATTATTTTAAAAGCAGATTTACAAGGTTCTGTAGAAGCAATTAAATCAAGCTTAGAAAAAATTCAAGTTGATGGCGTTAAAATTAATGTGATTCATGCTGCAGCTGGTGCTATTACTGAATCTGATATTGTTTTAGCATCTGCTTCTAATGCATTAGTTTATGGTTTTAATGTAAGACCTGACGCAAAAGTAAGACAAAAAGCAGCTGAAGAAAAAGTTGAAATACATTTACATTCAATTATTTATGCTTTAATTGAAGAAATTGAATCTGCAATGAAAGGCTTAATGAAACCTATTGAAAAAGAAGTTGTCATTGGTCAAGCAGAAGTTAGATCAATTTTTAAAGCATCTAAAGTTGGTACTATTGCTGGATGTTATGTTACTGATGGTTGTTTAAAAAGAGATTGTTTAATAAGATTAATTAGAGATGGTGTTGTTATTTATACAGGTAAAATTTCATCTTTAAAGAGATTTAAAGACGATGCTAGTGTTGTTAAAAAAGATTTTGAATGTGGTCTTACAATTGAAAATTATAATGATGAAAAAGAATATGATATAATTGAAGCATATGAAATTCAATTAGTAGAAAGGAAATAATATATGGCGAATAAGCAAGCAAGAATTGCTTCTTTAATTCAAAAAAATATTTCAGATATTATTCTATATGAATTGAGAAATCCAATTATGAAACTTGTAACAGTAAATAGTTGTCAAGTTAGCAAAGATAATTCTGTAGCAAAAATTTATGTTTCACATCTTAATCATGATTTAGTTGATCAAGCTCTAGAAGAATTAAATAGAGCTAAAGGTGCGATTAGGTCATCTTTAGCAAGTAAAATGGATATTTATAAAGTTCCTGAATTAATATTTATTAAAGATGATACTTTAGATAAATATGAAAGAATTGAAGAAATATTAAAAGAATTAAAAAAATAAAAAGAAAGCACTAATTTGAACTTAACCCCAAAAGTTGGACTAAGAATAAAATCTAATTAGATATTACACTT
>ERZ1106969.643-NODE-643-length-33496-cov-7.581352_pt1 | contig 33496 bp, 26 predicted proteins | sample MGYA00403685_ERZ1106969 | MGnify/ENA primary metagenome ERZ1106969 (study PRJEB35170, sample SAMEA104062416) | human gut metagenome | biome: human gut; feature: human-associated habitat; material: faeces | place: Denmark | collected 2012-05-18 ... | reverse complement strand
AAAAAGTAGGGGATTATGTGGAAAAAGGGGAGTCCCTTGCAACCATGTATGCGTCCAGGGAAGTACTATTTGAAGCAGCATCGAAGCGTTATCTGGCAGCAGTGAAGCAGAAAAGGGAACGCACAGAAGAAGAAAAACTTGTCTATGCGCGTGTTACCAAAGAACAGGTAGAATATTTTTAAAAAGAAAGGCGGCAGAAAAAACATGGATCAGAAAGATATTTTAAAACATGTGGATCACACACAATTGAAGGCGTTTGCTACATGGGAAGATATCCAAAAATTATGTGAGGAAGCAATCGAGTATCAGACAGCTTCTGTATGTATTCCTCCATGCTATATCCAGCGTGTACATGATACCTATGGAGAGAAGATCAACATTTGTACAGTCGTTGGATTTCCACTGGGATATAGTGTTACAGAAGCAAAAGTGGCGGAGACAAAGAAAGCACTCGAAGACGGGGCATCGGAAATAGATATGGTAGTGAATATTTCCGATGTAAAAAATGGGAATTATGATGTAGTACAGGCAGAAATTGCAGCACTTAAGAAGATTACAGGAGAAAACATCTTAAAAGTGATCATCGAGACCTGTTATCTGACAGAGGAAGAAAAGATTGCGATGTGCAAGGCTGTAACTGAGGCAGGAGCAGATTATATCAAGACTTCTACCGGATTCGGAACAGCTGGTGCAACACTGGAGGACATCCGTTTGTTCAAAGAGAATATCGGACCGGACGTGAAGATGAAAGCAGCGGGCGGTGTCAAGACAGTGGCTGATATGGAAGCATTCCTGGAAGCAGGATGTGATAGAATTGGTACCAGCTCTGCGATCAAACTGATTCAGGGCGAACAGACCAATGGATATTAAGGAGGAGAAAGTATGAAAAAGAAAATGTTAAGTCTGCTGATGGCAGCAACACTTGTCGTGGGAATGACAGGATGTGTTTCAAAACCGGGAAGTGAAGGATCAGAATCCAAAGACGGAGACAAAGGCGGAAAAGGCGGATATGAGCTGGCGCTGATCACAGACGTAGGAACGATCGATGACAAATCATTCAACCAGGGAACATGGGAAGGTCTTGAAAAATACGCGAAAGACAACAACCTGACACACAAATACTACAAACCGACAGAAAAATCAGATGAGGCTTGTTTAAATGCCATCGATCTGGCTGTAAAAGGTGGAGCAAAGGTGATCGCAACACCAGGATTTTTGTTTGAGTATCCGATCATGGAAGCACAGACAAAATATCCAGAAGTACACTTTATTCTTGTAGATGCAGAACCAAAAGACAGAGAAGGAAATGTACAGATTGAAGACAATGTAATGTCTATCATGTATGCAGAAGAGCAGGCAGGATATCTGGCAGGATATGCAGCAGTGACAGAAGGATACAAAAATCTTGGATTTATGGGTGGTATCGCTGTTCCAGCGGTAATTCGTTACGGATATGGATTTGTTCAGGGAGCAGATGCAGCAGCAAAAGATATGGGACTGAAAGCTGGAGATATCAATATTAAATATACGTATGTAGGAAACTTCGATGCATCTCCGGAAAATAATGCAAAAGCAGCTGCATGGTACAATGAAGGGACAGAATGTATCTTTGCATGTGGTGGCGGAGTCGGAAACTCTGTTATGAAAGCAGCAGAGACAGCGGACAAAGTTGTGATTGGTGTAGACGTTGACCAGTCTGTAGAATCAGAGACAGTCATCACATCCGCAATGAAGAATCTTGGAGATTCTATTTACGGAGCACTGGAAGATTACTACAATGACAGCTTCCAGGGAGGAAAGACAGTGACTTTGGATGCTACTCAGGATGGTGTAAAACTTCCGATGGAGACATCAAAATTTAAAGTATTTACACAGGAAAAATACGATGAGCTGTATAGCCAGTTAAAAGATGGTACGATCAAAGTCGGAAATGACCAGATGAAGGGTGCAGATGATAAGGTGATTCCAGATGCAACAGGAATTCCGACAGACGTTGTAAAAGTAGAGTTGATCAAATAAGAATGGCATGAATGGATCCGGCTGACAGGTTTGAAATGTCAGCCGGAAATTTTTTCTCGAAAATAGAAGAACCTCTGTTTTTTTTGCCGATTTGTTTTATAATAGTAAGGAGACTATTTACCAGAGACAAAGGAAGGGTATGTATGGGAACAGAACGCCTATATGAGGTGCTCCCTTTTATGCGGGAGTTGAAAAAGGACAGAAGGGAAGCTATAGAGCAGTTTTTTCAGGATGCTCCGGACTGGCTGTTAGAGTCATTCCGTGTAGTGGAACTGGACAAAAATGTTGTGTTTATCCGGGAAAATCAGCCTGTGGATACAGTGCATATCATTGCAAGAGGAATGTTTAAAATTACAGATTACAGAGTCTATGGGATTGCTTATGATTTCATGCAGTTTGACGGGATCAATGCCATGGGGGGAATGGAATTGATCATGGATCTGGATACCTATCAGGCAACACTGCAGACGATCACACCGTGTACTTCGATTCGGATCCCTGCGGATGTGTATGCCAGATGGCTTCGAACAGATATCCGTGCATTGAAGCAGGAAGCCAAGATCATGGGACAGTATCTGTATGAACAGGGAGTGACCAGCAGAACCTATATGTTTGTGCCGGGGACAGATCGGCTGGCGGTTCTTTTTGAACGCCGCTATAAAAAGTATGCAAAAAACGGAAAACTATCGTTTACGAATACACGGCAGGAGCTGGCAGAATATTCGGGCTTAAGTGTAAAGACTGTGAACCGGGCAGTAAAAAAATTTGAAGAGCAGGGGCTGATCAGCCGGATAGGAAAGACGTTTTATATCGATGAAAAGCAGTATGAACAGATTCATGCGCTTGTATCCAAACTGATCGAACCGTTGGTAGAAAGGGAGCGAAATGATGAATCCGATTTATGAAAAATTAGTAAAATGTGCAGATGCAGTAAAAAATAAAATTAAATTTCAGCCGAAAGTGGCGTTGATTTTAGGATCGGGTCTGGGGGATTATGCAGAGACGATGCAGGTCGAAGAGACGATGGAGTATACAGAGATTGAAGGATTTCCGGTGTCGACAGTGGCGGGACATAAGGGCAGATTTCTGTTTGGATATGTAGAAGGAGTTCCTGTTGTGGCGATGCAGGGAAGAGTGCATTTTTATGAAGGGTATCCGATGCAGGATGTGGTACTTCCGGTACGTTTGATGGGAATGTTGGGAGCGAAGATCGTGATGCTGACCAATGCAGCCGGAGGGGTGAATTTTAACTTTCATCCGGGAGATCTGATGCTGATCACAGATCAGATCACAACAGCAATTCCCAGTCCCCTGATCGGACCAAACATTGAGGAGCTGGGAGTACGTTTTCCAGATATGAGCGAAGTTTATAATAAAGAATTGCAGGATGTGATCCGCAAGGCTGGTGAAAATACAAATGTAGCGCTGCAGGAAGGTGTCTATATGCAGTTTACCGGCCCAAGCTATGAGACGCCGGCAGAAATCAGAATGTGTAGAACTCTTGGCGGAGATGCGGCAGGAATGAGTACGGCATGCGAGGCCATGGCGGCAAGACACATGGGAATGAAGGTATGTGGAATTTCCTGCATTACGAATCTGGCAGCAGGGATGTCTTCACAAAAGCTGGATCATAAAGAAGTGCAGGAGACAGCAGACAGAGTGGCAGAGGATTTCAAACGTCTGGTGACAGAATCCATCCGGCTGATCGGAGAGACACTGGCGTAAGAATCAGTATGGGGAGAAGGCGCAATGAAAAAAGAGTGGAAATTTGGAACAGAGCTGGATAAGCGGACACAACAGGAGTTGATCCGTCTGGCATATGAGGGAAAAGAACGATCTTATTCCCCTTATTCTGGATTTGAGGTAGGCGCTGCACTTCTGGCGAAAAATGGAACTGTTTATCTGGGATGCAATATTGAAAATGCGGCGTACAGTGTTACGAACTGTGCAGAACGGACTGCGTTTTTTCAGGCAGTCTCAGAAGGGGTAACAGAGTTTCAGGCAATCGCAATCGTCGGAGGTTTGAAAGGAAGTAAAAGCGGAGAGCTTTGTGCACCGTGCGGGGTGTGCCGTCAGGTAATGATGGAATTTTGTGATCCGAAAGAATTCCAGATCATTCTGGAGGATGGAAAGGGCGGATGTTTTGCGAAAACACTGGAAGCGTTTTTGCCGTTTGGTTTTGGCCCGGGGAATCTAAAAAAGAAGGAGTAGACGCATATGACAGAAAACAACAGACTTCCCAGATTGGATCTGCACTGCCATCTGGATGGTTCTTTAAGTCAGGGATGTATAGAAGAGCTTTTAGGAAGAAGTGTCAGATTAGAAGATCTGCAGGCGTATATGGAGTGTCAGAGTCTGGCAGAGTATCTGGAGAAATTTGAAATTCCTTTGGAGTGTCTCCAGACAGAAAAGGGATTAAAGAGAGCGGGCTATGATTTTATGAAGAATGCTGCAGCAGATTCGGTCCGTTATATTGAAGCACGTTTTGCCCCATTGCTGAGTGTGCAAAACGGGCTTTCGGTGGAACGGATTATAGAATCGGTACTTCAGGGAATGGAGCAGGGAAAGTCAGAGTTTGGCATTGATTATGGTGTGATCGTATGTGCTATGCGCCATGAGAAAGAAGCGGAGAATCTTAAGATGCTCAAAGCAGCCAGACAATTTCTCGGAAATGGAGTCTGTGCGGCAGATCTGGCAGGAAACGAAGCAGCATTTCCAATGTCACAGTTTCTGGATTTGTTTGCAGAAGTAAAACGATTGGAGATGCCGTTTACGATTCATGCAGGAGAGTGCGGCAGTGTTCAGAATGTTCTGGATGCTGTGCAGTGCGGTGCATCCAGAGTTGGACATGGAATTGCACTTCGAGGACAAAAAGAGGCAATTCAGGTCTGCAGAGACAGAAAGATCGGGATCGAGATGTGTCCGCTTAGCAATATGCAGACAAAAGCAGTAAAAAGTCCGGCAGAGTATCCGATCCAGGAGTTCCTGAAGGAGAATCTTCTTGTCACGATCAATACGGATAACCGGACAGTCAGCCAGACAACGCTGGAAAAAGAGTTTTCATTTCTCAGAGAACAGTATGCAGTGAACGAAGAACAGGAACTACAGATGACAAACAATGCAATTGAAGTGGCATTTGCGCCGGATGAAGTGAAGGAACGGCTTTGGAGAGCATGTAAGAATTCCTTTTAAAATCAGATTCCATAGTGTCAAAACACCTTGTATGTGGTATGATTGGAACAAACCATATACAAGGTGTTTTTGTTTTACTTGTGATCCGGGATTGACATTTGGAGGGCAGTATGAAGAAAAGAAAAAATAAAACGGGTCTTCTGATCGGTGGGATTACAGTAGGAGTGGCGGTAATCCTTGCGGGGGGAGGAATTCTGGTGTGGAAACTGTTGATCAATACGGCAACTCCACAGGAAACGGTGAAAAATTATTTTTCATTTGTGGAAAAAGGGCAGTATGACAAGATGTATGCAATGCTCAGTGAAGCGACAAAAGAAACCGTGTCAGAACAAGAATTTATAGAGCGTAATCAGAATATTTATGAAGGAATTGAAGCAAAAAACATTAAAACGATCGTTCCGAAATACGAAAAGTCTAAAGAAAATCCGGTGACTGTGAAATATTCACAAACGATGCAGACAAGTGCAGATGAGATTTCTTTTGAGAATGAGATGACACTGCAGAAAGAGAATGGAGAGTACAAGATCGATTGGGATTCTACGCTTATTTTTCCAAATCTTCAAGAGTCGTATAAAGTCCAGATCCAGACAGAGCGTGCGAACAGGGGAACGATCTATGACAGAGATGGGGCAATTCTGGCTGTCAATGGAACCGTAACGGAAGTAGGCCTGGTACCTGGGAAAATGGGGGATGATGCAGCGAAAACAGAATCTATCCAGAAACTGGCGCAGATATTGGAAATATCCGAAGATACGATACAAAATGCGCTGGGAGCATCTTACGTTCAGGAGGATTCGTTTGTTCCGATCAAAAAAATTGCCAAGGGCAATGAAGAAAAAGAAGCACAGCTTTTGACGATCCCCGGGGTGATGCTTAATGATGCCCAGGACAGAGTCTATCCTCTTGGGGCAGCAGCAGGACATTTGACGGGATATGTGCAGGCGGTAACAGCAGAGGATCTGGAAAAGATGGCAGGCAAAGGATATCACGCGAATAGTGTGATCGGAAGAGCCGGATTGGAACAGGCTTATGAAGAAGAGCTGCGTCCTGTAGATGGAACGCGCATTATCATTGAAAACGGAGAGGGAGATACGATAGAGACCCTGGCATATGAGCCGGCACAGGATGGAAAAGATGTGCGTGTGACGATCGATGCAGAATTGCAGCGGGCAGCATATGAGCAGTTTGAGCAGGATCCAGGAACAGCGGCGGCAATGAATCCAAAGACAGGAGAAGTACTGGCATTGGTGAGTACCCCGGGATATGACCCGAATGAATTTGTGCTGGGAATGTCAGACGCAAGATGGAAGGCGCTCAACGAAGATGCGGCCAATCCGTTGATGAACCGGTTTGTGAACACCTGGGTTCCGGGGTCTACCTTCAAAGGAATCACAGCAGCAGTTGGCGTGGATGCAGGAATCACGGATCCGGATGAGAATCTTGGATATGTGGGACTTTCCTGGCAAAAGGATGCAAGCTGGGGAGACTATCATGTGACGACCTTGACGGATTATGGAGAAACGGTCAACCTGCTCAACGCCATGACATATTCGGATAATATTTATTTTGCAAGAGAAGCGCTGAAGATCGGGGCAGATACGATGGAAGAAAAGCTGAAATCATTTGGTTTCGAGGAAACAATGCCGTTTGATCTTCCCATGCAGAAATCTACATTTGATGAGGATGGAGAGATCGAATCCGAGATCCAGCTTGCGGATACGGGGTATGGGCAGGGACAGACACTGGTGAACCCGCTTCATCTTTTGTCCATGTATTCCATGTTTGTCAATGAGGGAAATATGATTCAGCCTGTATTAAAGCATCAGGAGGGGGCGGCCGCAAAAATCTGGAAAGAACATGCAATCAGTGCCCAAACGGCGCAGACCGTAAAACAGAGCCTGCTCTCAGTGGTCGAAAATCCAAGTGGAACCGGAGCCGGTGCGAAGGTGGATGGGATAACATTACTTGGAAAGACGGGGACAGCGGAGATCAAGGAAAGCCAGGATGATACAACAGGTGTGGAACGGGGCTGGTTTATCTGTGAGACAACAGAAGAGATGCCGACACAGATTGCAGTCATTGGAATGGTAGAGGATGTAAAGACAAAAGGCGGCAGCGGTTATGTGACGCAGAAAGTGCGAAACATTGTGACGGCCTATTTACAATAAATGAATGGAGGAACTTATGAATGAATGGATCGGTCAGGTCCTGCCGTTTTGGAAAGATCTGACAGAAACACAAAAACAGATGCTGCGTATGCATACCGCAGAGGAAAAATATGAAAAAGGTGTTTTGCTGCATATCGACGGAGGCGAGTGTGCAGGAGTCCAGATTGTAAAAGAAGGACAGGTGCGGGTTTATATTACGTCTCCAGGCGGCGGAGAGATCACCCTGTATCGCCTGGTTGAGGGGGATGTCAGCATATTAAGCGCATCCTGTATGATGAAAGGGATGGACATTTCTCTGGATATGATGATGGAATCGGATGCGGTCCTTTGTACGATCCCAAAAGATGTCTATAAAAAATTAAATGATGCGAATGCAGCAGTGAAAGACTATACGATGGAGATGGTTTCCGAGCGTTTTTCGGATGTGATGTGGCTGTTTAACCAATATGTATTTTCCAATGCGGCATCCCGGCTGGCAGGAGCAATCCTGGAGCATATGGCTTTGGCAGGAACAGACAAATTTGCGATCACCCATGATGTGCTTGCAAGAGATATGGGGACGGCCAGAGAAGTGGTCACAAGACTGCTCAAACAGTTCCAGACAGAAGGATATGTCAGACTGTCGAGAGGATACATCGAGGTATTGAATGCAAGAGCTTTGGAAAAAATATGAAAAATGTGATTTTGTCACGGAAGAAACACAAAAAGGTGGTATACTAAGAGCAGATGAACATTGAAGGAGGATTTACAGAATGGCAATTATAAAATTAACAAAGGACAATTTTGAACAGGAAGTATTAAAAGCAGAGAAAACGGTATTGGTAGATTTTTATGCAGACTGGTGCGGACCGTGCCAGATGCTTTCTCCGATCGTAGATGAAGTGGCAGAAGAAAGGGAAGACATCAAAGTCGGAAAGATCAATGTAGACGAGCAGATGGAACTGGCTCAGAAATATGGAGTGATGACGATTCCAACACTGCTTGTGATCAAGAACGGAGAGATCGCAAACAAGCATATTGGTGCATTATCCAAGAGCGGGGTAATCGGACTTTTATAAGAACAACAAAAGATGGAAAAGAAAAGCAGGCAGCTGGTCAGAAGATCAGCTGCCTGTTGCATGAAGCAGGAAAAGAAATACTATTTTTTTCGCACTGCCATTGTCATCAAAGGTCTGACTGGTGGAAATATTTAAATGCAGGGTTTGTTCCAGATATTCATAGATAGAATGTGCGGCAATCTCCGGTGTAAGACCGGGAGTCATTTCTTTTAAAAAATAATTATGGTCGAGGATCAATGGTTTTTGATCCAGAAAACGAAGTCTCTGAATATAATAGAGAGAACTTCCTTCTTGAAATCCGGTGCGTTTAGCAATTTTGGAGTCTGCACACAATTATTATCAGATCCTGCAGGAAAAAGGACTGTCAGCATCGGATGCACTTCGGATCATTCAGGTACATTCCAGAGATAACGGAAGAACACTGATGCAGTGGGATGACAGTAAATATGCCGGATTTACAGATGCATCCGCACAAAGAGAGCCGTGGATCCAAGTGAACGAAAATCACAGTACCATCAATGTCAAAAGTCAGATACAGAATCCGGATTCCATCTTTGCACACTATCAGAAGCTGGTACAGATGCGAAAAGAGCTGGACGTGAGCGGATATCAGTGTATGTTAAGCAATTATCCGAAAGACAACAATCCGCAGAGAGGTGTATGGAAATTGCGTGCATATGAATCTATGGTGTGGTATCAGTAAGAGAAAGAGGTTGTCAGAAAGAAAAAACAAGCCTATAATGTTTCCAGAAAGAAAAAGGAGAGAATGACCAATGCTGCATGAAAAAATCAATTTGGGAAACAGTGGATACGGAACACGGGATGCGATACTTACAACGTATGTGCAGGAGAATCTGGAGAGTGTTCCATCACGTCGGCGTCCGGCGGTGATCATCTGCCCGGGCGGCGGATATGAATATCAGTCAGACAGAGAAGGGGAGCCTGTTGCTCTGGAATTTTTAAAAAGAGGATATCAGGCATTTGTTTTAGAATATGCTGTATTAGAAGAACAGGAGACGCAGGGACTGCTTCCATATCCACAGATGGATCTTGCAAAGGCAGTTGCATATGTAAAAGAACATCAGGAACTGTGGAACGTAGATGGAGAAAAGATCACAATTCTGGGATGCTCAGCAGGCGGAAATCTGTGCGCGCTTTATAGTGGATTTTATCAGCAGGACTGGTTTGAGGAAAAGACGGGGTACAGCCGGGAACAGATGCAGGTACATGCCATGATTCTGTGCTATCCGGTCATTGATCTAAACGCAGGATGGCCCAAAGAAGATGCAGTGCGGGAACGAATCTGCAGAGAAAGCGCCTGGGAAGGCGCGCAGGATCTGGTGACGGAGCAGACGCCAAGGACGTTTATCTGGCATACGAATACGGATGGAACCGTACCCGCAGAAAATACAATATCCTATACGCAGGCTCTGCTGCATCATGGGGTGGACGCAGAGTGTCATATGTATCACAGAGGATGTCATGGGCTTTCGCTTGCAAATGAGCAGACAAAAGTCAGAGACGAGCATGAAGAGCCGCATGTTGCGGGATGGATCGATCTCGCATTTGAATGGCTGCAAGAGACAGAAGGATCGAGATCTGCGTGATAATATCACAGAAAAGAACAGGCTTGTTTTATATAATATCAGAGTCAGCAGGCAAAAAGTTGTCTGTTGGCTCTATATTATTTTTTGGAGGTTTCTTATGAGTTAGGTGGTTACTTTATTGTGGATCTGGAAACTTCCGTGGAATTGGGCCTATCATGGTGTGAATGTATCTCCGTGGGCAGCACAGTTTGCATTTGGATTTTACAGTGTGATGCTGACCTCTACAGTGCTTGGGTTTGGACCATGCTTTTGTTTAAGCCACGCTCCTGGTGCGTATATTGCCCGATGGGAACGATGACGCAGCTCATCTGTAAAGGAAAGATGAGGATAGAAAAATAAGTATAGATGAAAAAGCGGCTATTTACAGCTGTTTTTTTTTATTTTATATAGAAAAAAAGTAAAAATGTCTGACAAATTAAAGAAAAATGCGAAAAATATGCGGGTAGGGTGATGAAAAAGAAGAAAAAAGCAGAAAAAAAGAATGAAAACAGGAAAATATGTTGATAATAAAAATGAAAGTGGTATAATACTCGATGTTATCGATAGATTTTTTGCGCTGTGTCGAAAAAACAGAGATTTTAGACATAGATATTGAGGAATGAAAAGAGATCGAATGAGGAGTTTGGATATGTCAAAGAAGAAATATCGAAAAGTGTGCAGACAGTGGATCGCATGGCTTTTGTGTATTGCAGTCCTGTTTCAAAGCGTTCCTGTATATGCAGGAGAGACAAAAGAAACATATGGGGAATCGCAGATAAAAACTACCGGACAAGGGGAGTCCGTGATGGATTCGGAGAAAGTTGCGCCGCAGGAAGAAAATTTCCATACAGAACTATTGGAAAACGGAGTAATCAAATTATATAACCGGGAACAGTTAAAAGCGGTTGGAAGCGGACGGGAAATCCGAACAGGGGACATAAAGGAGGAGACCTTTGGTCAGGGTGAACCGCTTGTATTAGAAGGACAGACTGTTACATATGCAGTAGACGGAACCTATCAGATGATGAATGATATTGTCTGGGATCCGAACGATATCTGGCAGCTGCCGGCAGGTTTTTGCGGCAATTTTATCGGGAATGAGACACCAGCGGAGTCGGTTGTGTATCAGGAAGAGACAGATACGGTATATCTCTATCATTTCTATCAATTGATGACGATGGGGCTGGAGACGGCGGAACAGGAACCGATCATGAGCAACGATTATGATCCGGAACTTTTTGGAACCGGAAATCTGGTGTTTCCGTCCAGCGGGGATCAATACGTTACATACAGTCATTTCCATCAATATGTGATTTCCAGACATTTTACGACAGAGATGCCAGAGTCGAAAGTACAGACCCTTGCTTCAGCACAGGATGGAAGAACATTCCAGGGACAAGTCATCTATACTGATGAACATGGAGAAGAATTTATTCTGATCGGAAATAAAGAACAGCTCCAGGCGATAGGTTCTGATAAAAAGGTATATACAGCGGTATATCAGGCAAAACTGCATGGGATTACATGGGAGGTAGATAAGGACAAGCAAGGGAATCCCATTATGCTCTATGGCGGAGATGCAGATCTTTTGCAGGATCAGAATGGAAAAAAAGAATATGGATTTCAGGAGTTGGAGCATGCTTCAGGAGCGTTGACCGGAAGATGTGGAGTGAATCAGAAAACCGGGGAAATTGATCCGAATATGGACATTGAAGATTCCGGACATCATTACAGCAGGAGTGAGAAATACATCATCTTCCGTGACATCGATCTGGCAGGTGTTGCCTGGACGCCATTGATGTTTTCCGGAAAGATGGAAGGACGGCTGAATATGCAGCCAGGTGTCAATCCGACCATATCCAATATAGAAGTGGTACAAAACGGAGATCTGGACATGGAAAAAAATATGGGAATCGGTTTTTTCGGAACCATTGCTTGTGAGAGAGCAGATTATGTGAGGTCTGCAGGTCTGGTTTCTGTGTCTCATCTCACGCTGGATACAGTACACGTTCAAAATAACAGTACAAAGATCAAAGATAACACCTCGCTGATTGAGGGGCTGGTCGGTCTGTTGGGTGATCTGTTGGGACTGTTGTTAAAGCCCATCCTGGATCTTGTAGGTCTGGGATCTTTGTCAGAGTTGTTAATGAATCTGACGAACATTGCAGGAAAGGATCCTTCGTATTTTGCAGCCGGCGGATTTGTCGGACGAGTATACGGAGAAGTTCAGATTTCCGGCTGTGAAGTAAAGAATCTCTCCATAGGAAATGTAAAGGACATTACCGGTGGATTTGCAGGAAATGTAGAAGGAATGACCCAGTATGAAGGACTGAGTGGACTGCTGGATGGAATTACCAAATTATTGGAGGAGTTATTGAATGTGATTCCATTTTTAGGTCTGGGAGATCTGATTACGATTCTGTTGGATGGGAATTTATTGAACGTGGATCAGTTGATCCCGGTTGGCTATTACAATCCGGTGATCGACGGGTGTCATGTGACATATGCTTCGGGATTCGGACAGTTAGGCGAGAAGACGACCAGCTATAATGGTGGATTTGTCGGAAAGCAGACCGGAAGTTATATTACAAATTCTTCGGTATCAGCAGAGAATCTGCAGATACAGGGAAAGGTATTCGCCGGTGGTTTTTCCGGGATTACAGCCAATGCAGAGATCAAAGGAGCGCTTCATGATCTTGGGGTGAATCTGGTGGATGGATTGATGATCCAGTCTGTGACAGCAGGTTCAACGGTGACAGGCGTGTCAGGAATTTCGGCTGAGAATTTTGCGGGTGGTTTTACCGGAAGTATGGCAAACAGTTATGCGGTTGACTGCAGCGTATCCGGCGTGGAACAGGTACATGCGGAACAGGAGTATGCAGGTGGCTTTACCGGATTTGCATCCCTTGGAACTGCAATTTCTCTGGAACAATATTTTGGAAGCAGTCAGAATAACCTGCTCAATGTGATCAAAGAAGGGCTGGGAACCATATTAGGCGGAAATGCAGAAAAAGAAGCAGCACTGTTATCTCTTGTTGGAATTAAGCCGTCAGAAATTTTAGGATGTACGGTACAGGGAAGTGAAAAAGGTCTTCAGCTTCATGCCTCTCAATATGCAGGTGGAATCGCCGGAAGAGGAGACGGATATAAGATTTTGTCATCTTCACTGGAAAATGTACAGGAATTGCGTCCATTTGCAAGAGGAAAAGTGAATTATGCGGGAACCGGTGCAGTAAATACAGTTCTGAACCTGCAACAGATTCAAGTGGAACAAGGATATGCAGGCGGCGTGATCGGATATGCGGGCACAGCAAGTGCCGGAGGAATCCTGGATACGACACTTGGAATTGGGGATTATCTTCCATTTTCCATTCAAGATGTGACGGTGCAGGGAGAAGCGGCCGGATACAGTGTCTCTGCAAAAGGAGATTACGCAGGAGGAGCAGTCGGACAGGGGATCGGTGGAAATATCACGAATGTAACCGTAAAGAATCTTCGCAGTGTATCTGCAAAGAATCTTGCCGGTGGATTTGCCGGAAGCGCCGGAACCGGAAGTCTGGTCAACAGTGGAGGACTGGATCTTTTAGGACTTAATTTATTGAAGATCAGCAGTCTGCTTTCCCTGGCACAGGGAGTTGTCCTGAAAGTAGACAACAGCAGTGTGGAAGGAATCGCATCTGGATTTGAAGTGACATCAGCAGGTACCAATAAGGCAGGGGCGAAGGATCAATTTGCAGCCGGTGGATTTTTAGGTGAGAGTGGAAGTGCAGAAGCAGCAAATTGTACGGTCCGTAATCTGAAAGCTGTTCATGCAGATTTGGAAGATGGAGCTGTGGGTGGTTTTTGCGGAATTTCGAAAACCGGAGGCCTTGCATCCCTGGCAGATCAGGGAGCGGGAAGCGAAGTGAAGCTTCCTGGAATTTTGAGCATCGATCATCTGCTCAGTGCAGCGGCGTATTTGATTCCGGAGTATAACTCCTGTACGGTTTCCTATGTTTCCAATTCAGGAGGAGTTCAGGCGGAGGCTGCTGCAGCCGGCGGTTTTCTGGGAGACATGCAGAGCGGAACTGTAAATAACAGTGGTCTTGAGAAGCCGTATGCAGTCTATCAGCTGGAATCGGTAAAAGGAACTTATTACGCCGGAGGATTTGCCGGAAAGGCATATTCCGGGGGTCTTGCGGAGAGCGGGGGTCTGAGTCTTCTTGGCGGAATCAAAGGATTGAATATTTCTATCAGCGATCTGTTGAGTGTTGTGAATGCGTATATTCCAATCATCACGGCGGCGGGTGTCCATTCTGAGACAGGGTTTACCGTATTCGCAGAAAAAACAAAAGAGACAGACAGCCATTCTGGAAGTGCAGGAGGGCTGATCGGTTGGGGAAGCGGGGTTCAAGTTTCACGTTCCGCAGTGGATGGACTGAAGCACACAAAGGTTGTGCCGCCAAAAGAGCTGGAAAACAACAATGCCCCATCGTACTTTGATGCAAGCAGCGTATATGCGGTGACCGCACCGAAATATGCCGGTGGATGCATCGGATTTATGGATATCGGAAGTGCAGCTTCTCTTGGAAGCGGACTGGAACTTCTGGGACAGAGCCTTCAGCTTACAGATGTGTTATCTGCATTGTCGGTGGTTGTCTCGGTGATTGAATTTTCACCAGTTTATGGAAAACCAGGTGGATTTAGCGTGAAAGCCAGTGGAGAAGACAGTACGGGAAGGATTGGTTATGCCGGTGGTTATGCGGGACTGATCAACGGAGGACATATTCAGAATTCTCATGTGGAAAACTTTGAGTATATCATCGGACAAGAGACAGCCGGTGGCTATGTAGGAGAATTGCAGCCGGGAGATGTTGCTTCCTTGTTGGACAAGACAGGAGGCGACTTACTGACACATTTGCTGAATGTAGATGGGCTGCTGAGTCTGGGTCAGACGTTTGTTCCGACCATCCGTAACAGCCATACATCCTGTGTTCCGTGTGGTGGTGCAGTACGTGCAGATGCAGCATCGGATCGGGCGGTATTCCGGGGAATGGCTGGAGGTTATGCAGGACATAATGCAGGTGGTCATATCTGGGGAAATGATGCAAGAGACTGGAAAGGGGCAGCCTACACAGGAGAGCAGACAGCGTGTTCGGCGATCCGGCTGCGTTCGGTTTATGGATATGAGTATGCCGGAGGATTCACAGGTTTCATGGAATGTGCATCCACGGCAGAGCTTGGAAGCGTAGAGATCCTGGATGGTCTTATAAAAGTGGGAAATGTGCTTGGAATTTTGAACGCAATGTACCCCACAGAAGAACATACGGCAGTGTATGGACCATTGAAATTTTTGGATATTGCAACATGGAATGCATGGGTAGAGTATGTAGGAAGTGACAAGACCTATGGAGAATGGGTTCAGAAAGTAGAGACCGAAGAACAGCTGCAGGCAATGCTGGAGCAGTATACCTATGGATTTCAGGTAAAAGCCGGAAGAGACCGGTCTGAGTTGGAGCAGGGCATTCAGGCGGATTCTGGATGTGCCGGAGGCTACAACGGAAGAATGAAAGGTGGAACGGTCACTGACGCGCAGGTAGAAGATCTCAAGAAGGTGTCTGCGATGCGCAGTTCCGGAGGTTTTTCCGGAGAAATGCTGACGGGAGGAGCCGCACAGTTTGGAAGTGTTTCCTTACTGGGCCTTTTGGATCTTGGCTTGGGAGATTTGCTCAAAGCAGTGGAGGTGTTTGTTCCGGTTGTAAAGAAAGCGTCGGTATCGGGATATCGTTCTGGAGTGAATGTAGAAGCGTTTGGAACTGCATATCAAATGGGACAGGGAAATGCCGGCGGATTTGCAGGCGTTGTGATCGGAGGACAAATTTGGGGAACGCAGGAGTCTCCTTGTAAGGCGGATGCAGTGCGTTCTGTCAAAGGTGGAAATGCAGTTGGCGGATTTGTCGGAAAGATCGATCCGGGATCCGTTGCAGATGTAAGTACAGGCAATACAGCGGGTCTGATCGGTGGAATTTTGGATGTCCTTTTAAAAGACGTAGACAATCTGGCCAAAGTACTTCAGGCAACGGTTTCTACCGTACATTATGCACAAGTAAACGGTGTGGCGGATGGGTTGAAAGTAGATGGATACTATTCGCAGCAGACACCGGATTATGCGGGAGGCTTTGCCGGCGAGATCACAGGAGCTGTTCTTGGAGATCCGGCAGAGCAAAAAGGCATTCACGTATCTGGATTGCAGAAAGTGGCCGGAGGGTATTATGCCGGCGGATTTGTAGGGCTTTCGGATGTGGCAAGCACAGCTTCTCTTTCCGATGATCACAAGACTGGAATTTTAGGTCTGATCACAGCCGGAAATATCAGTGTGCTGGATGCATTTAGAAGTTATATTTATGAGGCAGAAGTGACTGCTTCCGGAGAAGGAATTTCCGTATCAGCAGATCGGGAAGAAAAATTTGGACAGCAGGAATCCATTGTATACAGTGGAAGTGCGGGAGGATTTGCAGGTGCAGTATTAAACGGAAGCGTAAAGAATTGTGAAGCACAGGGAATCAATCAGATTCACGCTCCAAACTATGCCGGAGGCTTTGCCGGACACTTGGGAAAAAGCGGAACAGTGGACATTGATTCTGCGAATGTCGCAGGAGGTATTTTGGGAGTGACAGCCGGAGTTCTGGATGTTTGTGGTTCTACGATTGAATCTTGCCGTGTCATCGGAATCCCGGCAGGTTTTACAGTAAACGGACAGGGCGGCTCAGAAGAGATTGCCGGAGGTTTTACAGGGCTTGCAGATCTTGGAAGAATCCGGGACTGTCATGTGAACAATATCAAAAAAGTTTCCAGTGAGGAGATTGCCGGAGGTTTTGCCGGAAAAACAACCATGGCGTATTTGGTAGAAGCAGAAGCCAATTCTGTAGTACTAAATGCCGTACTGCAAATCGTGAATAAACTTTTGGAGATTCTTTATATAGGGAATCTGCAGGATTTGGGTGTAATCAATGTAGGACTTGGCGGCTTGCTGAAAATTCAACTTTTGGCAGATGGAAAGACACTGGGAGTGACGCTGCTTGGACTGGAGATCAGCGTTGCGCTGAATCGGGCAGACCCAAATGAAGGAGGAGACGATGTTGCGATCATAACGATCGGGGATTCGACTGTGAAGCTTCCATGCTCACCGGATGGTGTGAAGGACAATTCCAATTTACAGATTAATCTGATCAAAGCCAATCGAACGAAAATTACAGAAAGCAGTATTCAGGGAGTTTCATACGGATATGATGTGTATGGAGGAAATGCAGAGTTCGATCGAGATGGACAGGGTGCGAAGGGAATCGCCGGAGGATTTATTGGATTGGATCAGGAAGGCTATGTGATCCAGAATCAGATGATCCAGGCCGATGAGGTTCGTGGCGCTTCCGGAAAAATTGGAGAGTTTATTGGTCAGATGGAACTAAGCAGCCATTATCAGGAGGAAATTGATGTGGTTGGTCAGGGAAACAGCTATCAGATCTACCGGCAGGAAAATGCAGATCTGAAGCAGGCTGTAGCACCGGGAAAGGGAGTATTTCAGACAGAATTTCGACAGGGAGAAGTAGAAGGAAAGCTGTTTAATATCTACACTGTAACACATTTCCCGATCATGAGCCGACATAGAGACTATCAGGACGCATATTTGACCAATGCAAGTGGAAGTGAAAAGAAACAGTTGCATGTATGGGAATCAAGTGCGTCGGCAGTGCTGATGGAAGGAACTCGAGCGATGGAGAATGGAGATACTGAGAAGCCGGAGACACCAGAGATGCAGGATCCTTGTGCGGAGAAATTCTTCCTGACGATTCAGAAAGTGTGGAAAGACTTTTCCAATCCAAATCGTCCAAAGGAAATTCAGATAAAAATTACGAGAAAATACGAAAAAGACGGACAGGAGATCTGGGATACCACATTCAATGAAGACCCGTCGCATACCATTACTTTAAATGGAAAAGATCAGGAAAAGAACGTATGGAAGACGATTCTTCCGGATTTGGAAGTCTATCATGTAGAAACAGACAGTGCGGGGAATGTACTGGCGTCTTATAAATATCAATATATCGTAGAAGAGCTGAAGCCGGATGGCAGTGTTTTGAAGAAATATACGACCACATACGAATGGGGAAAAGATGCTTATTCGGTTGTGATCACAAATAAATATTGGAGATTCCTTCCGGGAACCGGGGGAATCGGTGCATGGATCTTCATGTTGGCAGGTGTTGCAGTTCTGGCGGTTACAATTTGCAGCAGGAAGAAAAAAGAAAGTCAGGGGGATAGAAAAAGAAAGTAAAATGCACACAGGTAGACCGGAAAAAAGGTAAAAGGAGAAAAAAGATGAAAACACAAAAGAAATGGATCAAAAGTATGTTGTCAATTATCATGGCAGGAATCATGTTGTTTGGAATGACATTGACAACTCTGGCAGCAGGAGAATTAGAAGCAAATGCTGCTGCGACAGGAACTGTTACAATCAATAATACGGTTGCGGGCAAGAACCTGACATATTATCAGATTTTCAGTGCAACAAAAAGTGGAACAGCGGTTGCATATACGCTGAATCAGGAGTTCGAAGGATTTTTTACATTAAATGCAAAATATGGGTGTACAGGTCTGACAGGAGAGGCTCTTTCTCAGAAGGCATACGAGTATGTCAGCAATCAGACAGCACCAGATGCAAGAAAAGCATTGTCTCAGGAACTTTTGGCCTGGACATTAGCAAATAAAAAGAATGGTACAACGACAACAACAACAGAAACGACAACAACGGTATCGGGTCTTGCATATGGATTTTATCTGTTTAATTTCGCAGGGGCAACCAACGTGGATGGAATTACAGGTGGCGTAGCAACTCCGGCGATGCTGATCAATGTCACAGATTCTACTGTTACAATCAATATGAAGAGTTCTTATCCGGTCGTAGATAAGATTGCAGACGACCAGAGCACAGCAATCGGAGATACAGTGACTTATACACTGACTTCTCATGTTCCGGATATGACAGGATATGATTCTTATGTATTCAAATTTAAAGATACTCTGTCAGCGGGACTGACATTTGGGGGAGTTACAGAAGTTAAGATTGGAAATCAGACACTGGCAGCAGATACAGGGTATCAACTGACTCAGGGGGGAGAAAATCCGAATGCAATCACGATTGAAATTTTAAATTTTATCCAATACAAAACACAGGCAGGAGACCCGATTGTTGTGACATATACAGCTACCGTGAATGAGAACGCAGTTGTTGGTATGAATCCGAATACCAATAAGGCGGAGGTAGAATACAGTAATGATCCTTCCAATCCAAGTGCTGGGGTTCCATCTGTTCCGGATGTGGTAGATGTTCATACCTTTGATTTTACAGTAAACAAATATTTCATGGCAGATAAAAACGAATCCCCACTGAGCGGAGTTGGATTTAAACTATATAAAAATAAAGACTGTACTGAAGAAGTGAACGTTGTACGAGAGTCTGAAGGAAATGGTCAAAACGCAGCAGTTTATCGAAAAGCAAAAGCAGAGGAGTCAGGGGTAGAAGCAATCACTCCGGCATCTGGTAAAATTCAGTTCAAAGGATTGGATGAAGGAACCTATTATCTGAAAGAGACCACCACACCGGATGGATACAATGCGTTGACGGGGCCGATCGAGATCGTGATTAAACCAACTTATAGTAAGGAAGGAAAACTGACGAAATATGATGTGAAATATACATACAATGGCATTACAGAGACAGTTTCGTCTAATCAGGTGAATCAATCTCCGACAATCAAAGTTGAAAATAAATCCGGAACACAACTTCCAAATACCGGAGGTATCGGAGCGGTCATCTTTACAATTGCAGGTGTTGCCATTCTGGCAGTTGTGATGATTTGTTCCATGAGAAGTAAAAAACGTAAACATTCATAAGAGAAGTATCATGCGGTCAGAGTCTGACCGCATGATATTCATAATAATAGAGGAAAGGAAATAAGATATGCGAAAGACAGGACTGAAATTATTGAGGATCATGGGCTATCTTCTTGGCTTTTCTGTATTATTATACCCGACTGTGAGTAATTACTTGCAGGAAAAGAATGCAACGACGATTGTTTCGTCCTATGAGCAGATCCTGCAGGACATACAGCCGGAAGAGGAACGGCAGATCCTGGAGCAGGCAGCAGCATACAATGCGTCACTTACAGCGTTAAATGCTATCGAAGATCCATTTTCCAACGGGACACAGACAGAGGATGAAGCGTATCTGAATGCATTGGATCTGGATGGAAACGGGATGATGGGGTATTTGAAGATTCCAAAGATCCGCGTGACTCTTCCGATCTATCATGGAACAGAAGAGCGGGTCTTGCAAAGTGGAGTTGGACATGTAGGAAATACGTCCCTTCCGGTTGGAGGAGATTCTACGCACAGTGTCCTGACCGGGCACAGGGGGCTGCCTTCGGCGGAGCTGTTTACAGATTTGGATCAGCTGGAGATGGGCGATATCTTCTTTGTCAAAGTCATGCATGAAACACTGGCATATGAAGTAGATCAGATTTTGACGGTTCTGCCAACGCAGATCGATGCGTTGAAAATTGAGCAGGGGCAGGATCTGATGACTTTGGTTACGTGTACCCCGTATTCTGTCAATACTCATCGGCTCTTAGTGCGGGGACACAGAATTCCGTATGAAGAGAAGATTGAAGAGCAGGCAATGGCACAGAAAGCCAGGATGCCGCTGCATCTGAAAATATTGCTGATCGGTTTGATCTGTCTGGGATTGATCTGGGGAACGATGAAGCTGATCAGTTTGAGAACGCAGCCAAAGAAGCAGAAGAGGAGAAAAAAGAATGAGAAAAGGCGCAGACATTAGATTCAGAGTGCTGGTTTGCATCGCAGTTTTGGTCTGTATGGGGATATTCGGAACAAGAGCAGTTCATGCGCAGGAAACAGGACGGATAGAAATCCTATGCAAAGGAACGTCGATGCACCAGAAAGAAGTTGTTTTTGAAGGAGCAAAGTTCGCATTGTATCAGGTTGGAAATTCAACAGAAAATGGCTGGGAACTGACAGATGAATTTAGAAGAGCACAGGTTGTGCTGAATGATTCTTCTGCCTCCGGACAGCGGGAGAATGCAGAATTGTTGTGGAAGTATGCAAAAGAGCAAAAGCTGAAAGGCGTGAATCGGGAGACGGATAAAAATGGAAAACTTGTATTTTCCAATTTGAAAGAGGGGTTATATCTTATTGGTCAGACAGAGCGATATTCTGCGGAGGAAGGATTTTTTGCAGTGGCTCCGTTTTTGGTTGCAGTACCGGTGTTGGAACAAGGAATGCCTGTATATGAGATCGAAATCCATCCCAAAAGTGAGTGGGAGGAAAAACCAGAAACTCCGGCAGAAAACATCCCAACCGGACGTCCGTCAGGAACCGGAGTTGTAACAGGAGATGCGGCGAATCCGGCACCGTACTGTATTCTGGCACTCCTTTCCATGACTGTGATCCTGGCGGTTGAAAAAAGAAAATAGAAAGAATAGAAAATCTTCGGGGCAGCCCGGAGATTTTTTAATTCAGACTAGAAGCAGGAGTACAGGTCTGCTACAATAAGACAAACAGGAGAAATGGACAAGAAAGGATACAGTATGCTTCAATTTATTTTAGGAAATTCCGGAGCTGGAAAATCGCATATTCTCTATGAAAAAATCATTCAGGAATCGATGGAACATCCCGGGACGAATTATCTGGTCATTGTGCCGGAGCAGTTTACCATGCAGACGCAGCTTGATCTGTGCAATATGCATCCGAACCATGGGATCATGAACATTGATGTATTGAGCTTTGGACGAATGGCACACCGTATTTTTGAGGAGGTAGGGCAGTCCAGAGCAAGGGTTCTGGATGATGAAGGAAAGAACCTGATCCTTCGCAGGATAGCAGGACAGTATGAAGACAGGCTTAAAATATTAAAAGGAAATCTAAAAAAGCAGGGGTACATCAGTGAGGTAAAGTCCGTGATTTCGGAGTTTATGCAGTATGGGGTGGGGGTTGAAGAACTGGATGAACTGATGAAGGATCTGGATGAAGAAAGCTTTTTATATGATAAGCTGTCAGATATTCGAATGCTTTATGAAGGATTTGAACAGTTTCTTGCAGAAAAATATATTACAAAAGAAGAACTACTGGATGTGCTCAGTGGGCTGGTCTCAAAGTCAGAGCTATTGAAAAAAAGTGTGATCGCATTGGACGGATTTACGGGATTTACTCCGGTGCAAAGCCGGCTTCTTGGCGAATTGATGAACATTTGTAAAGAAATGTATATAACAGTTGTGATGGATGGGCGAGAGGATGCTTTTCGCTATACACATCCATACCAGTTGTTTGCACTTGGTAAGCAGATGGTGACCAGTCTGGTACAGATTGCCAGAGACAAGCGTGTGGAGATTGCAGAGCCGGTCAGGCTGCATGACAGACCGGTGTATCGATTCAGAGCCAATCCGGAGCTTGGCTTTCTGGAATCAGAGCTGTTTCGTTACTCCCAAAGACAGTATTCGAAGGAGAACAGGGCGATTTCAGTATATGCAGCAGGAAGCCCGGACATGGAAGCAAAACTTACTGCACAGAAGATTCGCAGACTGGTACGGGAAAATGGGTATCATTATCGGGATATCGCAGTCATTTGCAGTGAGATGTCCACATATGCAGAGCATCTGGAGCGTGCATGTGTGGAATATCAGATTCCGGTGTTTGTAGACTATAAAAAAAGTATTCTCCTGAATGCGTTTGTAGAATATGTAAGAAGCCTTTTGGCTATGGCAGAGAAGGATTTTTCCTATGAAAGCGTCTTTCGGTTTTTGCGAACGGGATTTACAGAATTTACAAGAGATGAGATCGACCGTCTGGAAAATTATGTGGTGGCAGTAGGACTCAGGGGCTACAGGAAATGGCAGGAAGTCTGGTCGAGAAAGACAGGTGCAGTGGATGAAGAAGAACTGAGCCTGCTCAATGGTCTGCGGGTGCGGTTTGTAGAAATGACAGACGATCTTGTCTTTGTCCTGAAACAGAGAAAAAAAACAGTGCGGGATATCTGTGAAGCCGTATATCATTTTTTCGTGGAAAATAAAATCCAGGAAAAACTAAAAGAGATGGAACATCGATTTGAGGAACAAAAGGAATGGGCTTTGGCGAAAGAATATGCTCAAATTTATCGAATTGTATTGGATTTGTTTGATAAATTTGCAGAGCTTCTGGGAGAAGAAGAGATTGCGCTGACTGCGTATTGTGAGCTTCTGGACGCAGGGCTGGAAGAGGCGAAGGTGGGAGTGATTCCGCCCGGAATGGATCAGGTCATGATCGGGGACGTCCAGAGAACACGATTAAAAAGCAATCTGAAAGCATTGTTTTTTGTGGGAGCAAATGATACACTGCTTCCCGGAAATATGGGGCAGACGGGATTGCTTACCGAAAGGGACAGAGAGTGGTTTCAAAAAGAGAAGCAGGCGCTCTCACCAGGAGTAAAAGAAAAGACCTATATTCAGAAGTTTTATCTGTATATGAATCTGACCAAACCAGAAGAGTTTCTTCACATTTCGTATAGTAAGGTTTCTTCGGATGGAAAGACATTACGTCCGGCATATCTGATCCGGGATTTGAAAAAACTGTTCCCGGGACTTGCTGTTACAGAAGAGGAGGCGCTTCTCGTGACGCAAAGAGAGCTGACCCCGGGAGAAGGGCTGGAATTTGTGATCCGTGGAGTTCGTGACCGGTATTTGGGCGTGGATGAATCATGGAAAGAGCTTTATACCTGGTATCGACAGAATGAAAAGAAAAAGATCGACAGGATTTTGGATGCCGGATTTTTTAAGAAAGAACCGGATTCGCTCACAGAGGGAGAGGCGGCAGAATTATATGGAGAGAATAAGAGATTTAGTGTCACAAGGCTGGAACGCTTTTCGGCTTGTGCATATGCGCATTTTCTGACTTATGGTCTGCAGCTTTCGGATCGAGAGCGTTATGAGTTCGAGGCAATGGATCTTGGAAATATTGCCCATCAGTCTATGGAACGATTTTCCAGAAAAGCACAGGAGAAACAAATACCGTGGCCGGAGTTGGGCGAAAAGCAAAGAGATGATATGATTGAAGAAAGTGTGGAAGAAAGCATCAAGGATTATGGGAATACGGTCCTTTATAGTACGGCGCGCAACGAATATATGATTGTGCGTATCAAACAGCTGCTTCGGCGATCGGTGTGGGCTCTGACCAGACAGATGGAAAAAGGGGACTTTGAACCAAGCGGATACGAGATGAATTTTGGAAGCGGGAAGATCGACCGGATTGATACGTGCCAGGATGAGGATGTTGTCTATGTAAAGGTAACGGACTATAAGACCGGAAGGAAGAGCTTTGATATTGTGGCGCTGTATCATGGACTGCAGATGCAGCTTCCGGTGTATTTAAATGCGGCATTGGATCTGGAGAAAAGGCGTGCATCGGGAAAGAGTGTGGAGCCGGCAGGGATTTTTTACTATCGGATTCAGGATCCCCTTGTGGACAGAGAAAATGACGAACATATAGTAGAAGAAAAAATTTTAAAAGAACTCCGGCTGGATGGAATGATCAATGCAAAAGAGGAAGTGATCGAACATTTGGAGCATCAGCTTTTAGGAACATCAGTACTCAATCCGATCGGAAAGAATAAAGACGGAAGTCTGAATCGATATTCCAAAGTACTTCCACCGGAGGCATTTGCGGCCATGCTTTCCTATACCAAAAAGAAGGAAGCACAGATAAAACGACAGATCTATGCCGGAGAAGCAGCTGCAAAGCCGTATGAGTTAAATGGCAGTACAGGATGTGATTACTGTGCATATCGGGATATCTGTGGATTTGATCCAAGGCTGGAAGGCTGTGAGTATCGGAGTCTGGAATCGTACTCAAAAGAAGCAGTGATCCTCAAGATGCAAGAAGAAACTGAGGACAGGGAGGAGCAATCATGAGTGTACAGTGGACACAAGAGCAGAAAAAAGTGATTGAATTAAGAAAAAGAAATATTTTGGTTTCTGCTGCCGCCGGTTCCGGAAAAACTGCGGTTCTGGTAGAGAGAATCATTCAGAGATTGCTGAATGAGAAAGATCCGCTGGATGTAGACCGGCTTCTGATCGTGACCTTTACAGAAGCAGCAGCCTCTGAGATGAAAGAGCGGATCCGCGACGCCATTGAAACTGCGCTGGAAGACACACCGGAAAATGTGCATTTACAGAGGCAGGCAACACTGATTCACAGTGCCTGCATTACAACAATACACAGCTTTTGTCTGTCTGTGATCCGGGAGCATTTTCATGTCATTGATCTGGATCCTGGATTTCGAATTGCAGAGGAAGGAGAGCTGAAACTGCTGCGTCAGGATGTGTTGGAGGAAATGCTGGAATCTTGTTATGCTCAGGGGGAAGAGTCATTTTTAGAGTTTGCGGAGAAGTTTTCTACAGGGAAAAGTGATAAGCAGCTCGAGGAAGTGATCCTGCAGTTGTATGAATACGCAGGCAGTTACCCTCAGCCGGAAAAATGGCTGCATACATGTGTGAACAATTACCAGGTGGAAGCAAAGGAGTTTTCTGAAGTTGAGTTTGTTCGGCTTTTAATAGAAGGAATCCGACAGACACTGCAGGGAGTAAGAGTTCTTTTGGAAGAAGGAATGAAACTTTGTGAAGAACCGGACGGCCCGTATCTGTATGCAGAGGCTCTGGAAGCTGATTTGGAGATGATCAGATCCATGGAAAAAGCGACGACCTTTTCACAGCTTTATGCAAGTGTCGGGCAGGCAGCATGGAAACGACTTTCTGCCAAAAAAGATGATACCATTGACCCGGAGAAGAAAGAAGCAGTAAAGCGATTGCGGGAAAAAGCAAAGAAGATGATAAAAGATCTGCAGGAGACTTATTTTTATGAAAACGTGGAGGCGCTCGCAAAGGATCTGCAGGACACGAGCAGTACGATGGAAGAACTGGTGCGTCTTGTCACAACTTTTGCAAGGCTGTTCGCGGAGAAAAAGAGAAGCCGCAATGTGATCGATTTTCAGGATATGGAGCAGTTTGCGCTGAAGATTCTGACAGAAGAAAAAGACGGGATTCTGGTGCCTTCTGCGGCAGCGAGAGAGTATCAGGAACAGTTTGAAGAGGTCATGATCGATGAGTATCAGGACAGCAATCTGATCCAGGAGGCCATTTTAACCAGTGTGTCAACAGTGAGTCGTGGAAAATATAATATTTTTATGGTAGGAGACGTCAAACAGAGTATCTATCGGTTCCGCCTGTCCAGACCGGAGCTGTTTATGGAAAAATATGATACGTACACCCAGCAGGACAGTGAAACCCAGCGGATCGATCTGGATCGGAATTTCAGAAGCCGCGAAGAGGTTCTGGATGCTGCAAACTATGTGTTTGAACAGATCATGCACAAAAGTGTGGGAGGTGTGGAATACGATGAGCGTGCGGCTCTTTATCCTGGTGCAGATTATCCAAAGAGCAGGGTGCAAAACAACAGATCGGCAAATCGGGCGGAGCTTTTGCTGATCGATCCGCAGGAACTGGATGAAGAAGAGCATATTCGCCGTCTGGAGGCAAAAGCCGTGGCAGATCGGATAAAACTGCTGCTTTTACAGGGGCAGGTCCTGGACAAGAAGACAAAAGCATACCGTCCGGTACAGTATAAAGACATTGTAATACTGACAAGGAGCATCAAAGGATGGGCAGATGTGTTTGTGCAGGTTCTGGCAGAAGAAGGAATCTCTGCCTATGTGGGAAGCAGGGAAGGGTATTTTGAAACGTATGAAGTCAGTATTCTTCTGGACTATCTGCAGATTTTAGATAATGAACGACAGGATCTGCCTTTGACTGCAGTGCTGACCTCACCCTTCGCAGGACTAAATGCCAGAGAACTTGCAAAAATCAGAAATGCATATCCTGAGGTTTTCTTTCATGAGGCAGTCCATGCTTATGCATCCGAGGATGATGTGGAGAAAGACTCGTTTCTGCAGGAAAAACTTCAGAAATTTTTACACCAGGTATCCTCGTTTCGGGACATGCTTCCATATACAGCCATGCATGATCTGCTGTGGAAGATTATAGAAGAAACCGGATACGGCGTATATATATCTGCGATGCCGGGCGGTGCGCAGCGGATGGCAAATGTGCAGATGCTGGTCACGAAGGCGGCAGCGTATGAAGGAACGAGCTACAAGGGATTGTTTAATTTTGTGCGTTATATTGAACAGCTGAAAAAATATAATGTAGATTATGGCGAGGCGAATCTGGCAGATGAACAGGCAGATACGGTTCGGATCATGAGTATCCATAAGAGCAAGGGGCTGGAATTTCCGATCGTGATCGTGGCGGGCATGGGAAAACGATTCAATACACAGGATGTAAAAGGCAGCATTGTCATTCATCCGGAACTGGGTGTGGGAATGGATGTCATTGATCTGAAAAAGAGAACAAAAGCGCCTACATTGTTGAAAAAGGTGATTCAGAAGCAGGTTGCAGTGGAAAATCTGGGAGAAGAGATGCGGGTGCTTTATGTAGCGATGACAAGAGCAAAGGAAAAGCTGATTTTAAGCGGATCATGTACTGATGCAAGAAAAAAATTAGAAGGACTTGCTGACAGGAAGAAGTCAGCATTTCTTCCTTACCAGATTCTTTCTGCAAATTCGTATATGGATTGGCTGCTGCCTGCCGCGGCTCCAGAAGACAGTCCGATCGGAATTTCAGTGGTGGACAGTCTGGGTGCGGCACAGATGGAGAGGGCTCAGGAAGAAGCAGATGCACTTACCCGTAATGTGTTGGAAAACTGGGATATGAATCAGGTACATGATGAAGGATACCGGGAGGAATTGAAAAAACAGCTGGATTTTGTATATCAATTTGAAGAAGAACAGCGTTTTCAGATGAAATTTACCGTTTCAGAGCTGAAAAAACGAACTTATCTGGAAGAAGAAGCGGGAGAGGTCTTATATCAGGAAGAAGAAGCAGCACCTCTTGTACCGCGATTTTTAGGAGAAGAAGCAGCAACAGGAGCTGTCAGGGGAACGGCATATCACAAATTTCTGGAGCTTTTGGATTTTGAAAAAGAATATACAAAAGAGAGCCTGAAGACATTGTTAAGAACACTTCAGGAAGAAGGAAGAATCAGTACAGAGATCGCAGAATCAGTGAAAGTGGAAGATTTTCTGACGTTTTTCCAATGTGAAAGCGGGATGCGCATGCAGCAGGCAGCAAGGCGAAAACAGCTTTATAAAGAACAGCCTTTTGTGCTGGGTGTGGATGCAGAAGAATTGTATCCGGACACAAAATGTGCCTCAGGAGAACAACTTCTGGTGCAGGGAATCATTGATGTATATTTTGAAGAGCCGGACGGACTTGTCGTGTTAGATTATAAAACAGACCGTGTAAGAACGAAGGAAGAGCTGATCCAAAGATATCAGTCACAACTTGACTATTATGCGCGTGCTCTGTCGCAGATCACCGGAAAGACAGTGAAAGAAAAAATCATCTATTCTTTCACGCTTGGAAAGGAAATCAGAGTGTAAATGGAAAAATATGGATGGGTATATTTACTGGCAGTCAATGTGTCGGCATTTTTGATATTCGGGATCGATAAGTGGAAGGCAGTGAACGGCCGATGGAGGATTTCGGAAAAAACGTTGTTTTTTCTGGCGGCAGTGGGAGGATCTGTTGGAGCGTTGGCTGGAATGGTTGGATTTCACCATAAAATAAGAAAACCTTTGTTTTATCTGGGAGTCCCCCTGGTATTGCTTCTGCAGATCGGGATCGGAATCTGGGTCTGGCAAAGATAAAAACGGAAGTGGCAGAATCACACGCTGGGGTGACTGCCGCTTTTTAATATAGTAGAAAGAATTCTTTAGAAAATCTTAAATAATATTATATTGACAACATATATTATACAAAATATAATATAAGCAAGAAAACAGTATTGAGAGGAAAACAACATGGAAGGAGCAGGAAAATGGTATTTAATACAGGAGCTGCACTTTTAGATGCGATCGTACTGGCAGTTGTTTCACATGAAAGCGAAGGTACCTATGGCTACAAGATCACACAAGATGTGCGCAAGGTGCTGAATGTATCAGAATCTACGCTGTATCCGGTACTGAGAAGGCTTCAGAAAGATGAATGTCTGGAAGTATATGACCGGCAGTTTGACGGGAGGAACCGGCGATATTATAAAGTGACGGAAAAGGGAATGGCACAGTTACATCTGTATCAGGTAGAGTGGAAGAATTATTCCAGAAAGATCCAGGAGATATTTGAGGGAGGCGTGACGGGATGAACCGGGAAGAATTTATGACAACACTAAAAAAGTTATTGGGTGATATTCCGGCAGATGAGAGAGCAGAAGCACTGCAGTATTATGAAGATTATTTTGAAGATGCAGGTGCGGAGAATGAAGCAGAAGTCATTCGGGAGCTGGAAAGTCCGCAGTGTGTAGCGGCTACGATCAAGCATGATTTGAATCATAATGGAAGCGATGGAGTATTCACGGAGAACGGATATGAGGAGACATGGACCTCGCGAAAAGAAGTTCCGCAAAGACAGGGGTATCATTATCAGGATGGGCAGTCGGGCTATGATTCATATGAAACTTCGCAGCCAAGGACGAGTAAGGCGCTAAAGATCGTTCTGATCGCTCTGGCCGTGTTTCCGGTTGTGATTCCAGTGGCAGTTGGACTTTTTTGCGCAGCAGCAGGCCTGTTGATCGCAGCCGTGAGCTTTTTTGCGGCATTGGTGGTCGCTTCTCTGGCAGTTGTATTTGCCGGAGCTATAGTGGCTGTGGCGGGAATTGGCACAGGGATTGCAATCCATTCCATACCGGCTGCAATGGTGATGGGAGGAATCGGACTGGTATTGATCGGACTGGGCGTTTTGGCGACGTTGTTTACTGGAAAGCTTTGTATGGTGATGTATCCGGCGATGTTTCGATTTGTTGTGGAACTGTGCCGGAAACCGTTTCACAGAAAGGTGGTGTCTGGATAGATGAAAAAAGGGTGGAAAATTCTACTGATCTGTTGTGGAATCTGTGCAGGGATCGGAGTTGTCTTGTCAGTGACGGGGACTGCCCTCGGAGGAATCCGGGATCTTCAGGAGCAGGGAAGAGACGGACTGCTTTCGTTGGAAAAAGATTACGGGATATCTCAAATGCGTTCAGGAATAGAAGATTTGAGAGAAATTCGAGAGTTGGATGTGGATCTTTCGCATGTAGAGCTGCTAATAGAACCGTCGGATACCGAATGTGGAATGGGAACAGTTGATATTTTATTTGAGAAAGGAGAATAAGAATATGGAACCGAAAAGATTATATCGTTCAAGGGAGAACCGTGTGTTGTGTGGCGTGTGTGGGGGTATTGCAGAATATTTCAATGTGGATCCGGTTTTGATCCGTCTGGGAATGGTTTTGTTTGTCTGTGCCAGTATCGGAACAGGACTTCTGGCATATTTTATCGCAGCAGTGATCATGCCGGATCAGAAATAGGCGAATGAAATCCAATATTTGGGGCAATACTTTTGAAAAAGGAAGGAGATGCTCTGAATATGAAGCAGAAAAAGATCACCCGGGAAGATATTCCGGCAATGGAAGAAAAGGACAGAATGAAATATGAGATTGCAGAAGAGCTGGGGCTTTTGGATCAGGTCCTGGAGGAGGGCTGGAAGTCATTGTCCTCAAAAGAAACAGGGCGTATCGGTGGCATGATGACCAAAAGACGCCAGCATGGAAATCCTTCATAAGCCTTTTGGTTCAATGCAAAATGAAACGTTACAGAAAGAGACTTGGTATTCTTGCGGAATGCAAAGTCTCTTCTTGCTTTTTTAGCCAAAAATGAGTGGTTATATTTAGGAAATACGCCAAGTTGTATTTAAGAGGAAAGTGTTATATAGTGGAAACAGTATGAGATTCACCATCCTAATAAGGAAAATTCAGGCAGGAGGCAAAAAGATGGAAAATAATAAATGTGCAGAGCAGATTAAAAATGGAGAGACTTATCTGGGGATTGAATGTGGCTCCACAAGGATCAAAGCGGTTTTGACAGGAGCAGACCATACCCCCATTGCATCTGGAAGTTTTGACTGGGAGAATCAGTATGAAGATGGAATCTGGACCTATCATCTGGATATGATCTGGAAAGGACTCAAGTCTTGCTACAGCAGTCTGAGAGAGGATGTATCTGCACGTTATGGTGTGGGACTGGAAACGGTAAAAGCGATCGGGATCAGTGCAATGATGCACGGATATATGGCATTTGACGAAAAGGAAGAACTTTTGGTACCATTTCGTACCTGGAGAAATACGATCACGCAGGAAGCTTCCGATCGGCTGACAGATGTTTTTCAGTACAATATCCCGCAGAGGTGGAGTATTGCACATCTGTACCAGGCAATTTTAAATCAGGAGGAACATGTGGGGGATATCCGGTATATGACAACTTTAAGCGGATACCTTCACTGGAAACTGACAGGAAAGAAGGTACTCGGAATCGGGGATGCTGCAGGTATGTTCCCAATCGATTCGTCCATTCACGATTACGATCAGAGAATGCAGGTACAATTTGATGAAATGATCAGGGAGAAACAGTATCCATGGAAGATCAGCCAGATTCTTCCGAAGGTATTATGTGCAGGAGAGGAAGCAGGTATTTTGTCAGACGAAGGAGCAAAACTTCTGGATGAATCCGGCACCTTAAAAGGAGGAATCCCGATGTGTCCGCCGGAAGGAGATGCAGGAACCGGTATGACTGCTACCAACAGTGTGACGGTGCGGACCGGAAATGTTTCTGCCGGAACTTCAGTATTTGCGATGCTTGTTCTGGAGAATGGACTGAAGAAGGTACATAGGGAGATTGATATGGTAACAACCCCTCAGGGGGATCCGGTTGCCATGGTTCATTGCAATAACTGTACATCGGATTTGAATGCATGGGTTGGGTTATTTGCAGAATTTCTGAAGACCATGGACATGGATGTAGATATGAATCAGCTTTATGGAACACTTTATAAGAAAGCAATGGAAGGAGATCCGGATGGAGGCGGACTGCTTTCTTATGGGTACTTGTCAGGAGAACATATCACAGGATTTGATGAGGGAAGACCGATGTTTGTGAGAACTCCGGATTCCAGATTTAATCTGGCGAATTTTATGAGAGTCAATCTTTATACTGCACTTGGGGCACTGAAGACCGGAATGGATATTTTAAAGAGAGAAGAAGGTGTGCAGTCAGACCGGATCATGGGACACGGCGGATTGTTCAAAACCAAAGGGGTTGGACAGCAGATCATGGCAGATGCCATGGAGATTCCGGTAGCAGTGATGGAGACAGCAGGAGAAGGCGGAGCCTGGGGAATTGCACTTCTGGCTGCATTTATGATAGGAAAAAATGAGAGGACACTGGACCAGTATCTGGAAGAAGTTGTATTTAAAGACAGCAATATCGCTGTTCTTGAGCCGGAAGAAGAGGGAGTCAAAGGGTATCGACGTTTTATGGAACGATATACCAAGGGGCTTTCTATTGAGCGTGCCGCAGTGGAATCAATGTAGGAGTGTCGTGTGAAGTATCGTCAGATAGAATAAAATACTTTACAAATCTTCTCGTTTTTGGTACAATTTTACGACTGGGAAGAAAAGTACAGGTGAGACAGATGAATGAGAAGATCAATATCTTGAATATAGAGATCCAACAGACGAGTGCCAAGGCAGCGATGCAGAAGGTTGTGCAGTATATGGAAAGTGCTTCTATTAATACAGTAGATATCATCACAATGGATATGTTGCTTCGAGGAAAAGACATGCCGGGATGGAAGGAAGCGGTGGAGTCGCTGAATCTGGTTCTGCCGGGAGAGACAGAGATTCTGGAGGCAGCCGGGATTCGGGAGAAGACACTGCTTCGTGACACGGCAGGTCAGGTATTTTTAAAGATGTTTCTCCGTTACCTGCAGAGAAACAAAAAACGAGTATTTCTTGTAGCGCAGTCGGAAACGGAACTGACGGAGATGGAATCTGCGATTCGAGAACATGACAGGAAACTGATCCTGATTGGAAAAGGGGTTCTGCCGCCGGATGGTACCGGAATTGAACAGGTGATCAATGCAGTCAACGGTGTTGAGACGGATTGTATTTTTTCGCTGCTTCCTTCCCCGGAACAGGAGCTGCTCATACAGAAGCACAGCGCCCTGCTAAATGCCAGAATCTGGTTCGGATGCGGAAGTGTTTTGAAAGAAATCTATATGAAAAAACAGAAAAAAGGAAAGTTTCAGAGATTTCTGCGGAAAAAAGTATTTCGCTATCAAGTAGAAAAACAGCAGAGGAACGAAGAGCAGAATGAGTGAATTTGTATACTATGTATAGTTGGATAAATATGAATTTTTTGTAAAAACTATGAGGAAATGCATAAAAAAAGTGGATTTCCTCTTTCTTT
>ERZ1106969.640-NODE-640-length-33649-cov-14.155087_pt1 | contig 33649 bp, 30 predicted proteins | sample MGYA00403685_ERZ1106969 | MGnify/ENA primary metagenome ERZ1106969 (study PRJEB35170, sample SAMEA104062416) | human gut metagenome | biome: human gut; feature: human-associated habitat; material: faeces | place: Denmark | collected 2012-05-18 ... | reverse complement strand
CTGGCGAACCCGAAGGAGGTGTGAGATGGGAAACGGATGGCATGAATGGCCGCTGGTGCTGTTTACGGTGCTGGGTCAGTGCGTGGTCGGCGCGACCATCGTCAGCGGTCTTGGCTGGCTGGCGCTGGGGGACCAACGGGAAGCCCGGCGGCGGCTGGTGCGCAATATGTTTTTTATCTGGCTGTTGATGGGCATTGGTTTTCTTGCTTCGGTGATGCATCTCGGTTCACCGCTGCGCGCGTTTAACTCGCTGAACCGCATCGGCGCCTCGGCGCTGAGCAACGAAATCGCCAGCGGCGCTCTGTTCTTCGCCGTGGGCGGATTCTGGTGGCTGCTGGCGGTGCTGGAAAAAATGCCGGCGACGCTGGGTAAAGTCTGGCTGGCGATCGCCATGCTGTTAGGGCTGCTGTTTGTCCTCGCAATGACCCGGGTTTACCAAATCAATACCGTGCCAACATGGTACAATGGCTACACCACCAGCGCGTTCTTTCTGACGGTGCTCCTCAGCGGGCCGCTGTTTGCCGCCCTGCTGCTGCGGCTGGCGAAAGTCGACTTTAACGGCTGGTTTTTTGCCGGACTGAGCGTGGCCGCGTTGGTCATCAGCGCCGCAGTTATCATTATGCAAAGCGCCGGGCTCAGTACCCTTCACAGCTCGGTTCAGCAGGCGGCCACCCTGCTGCCAGATTACGGCAAACTCCAGGCGCTACGCCTGGTACTGCTGGCGCTGGGCCTCGGCTGCTGGCTATGTCCGCTGATCCGCCGCCAGCCGCCGCGCGCTACGGGGCTGCTGATCGGCCTGCTGCTGGTCTTGATCGCCGAATGTATTGGCCGCGGCCTGTTTTATGGTCTGCATATGACCGTCGGTATGGCGGTTGCCGGTTAATGAGACGGCGCGCAGGCGCGCGCCGCAGAAAGGAATAAGTGATGATGCCGATCCCAAATCGCGACGCCGTCGCGTTAAGCGCCCGCACCCTGGGCGCGCTGTTCTCTTATGCGCCGAATAGTGCGGAAATTGCGCCGCTGGTCGCCGCCTTCCAGGACGGGAGCTGGCAGCAGCAGTGGCCCTTCCCGGTCGCAGCCCCGCTGGCGTCAGGGTTTGCCGCATCGGCTGAAGAAACGTTGCCGGAAGCCTGGCAGCGCCTGTTTATCGGGCCATGGGCCCTGCCGGCGCCGCCCTGGGGCTCTGTCTGGCTGGATAAAGAGTCTGTGCTGTTTGGCGATTCCACGCTGGCTCTGCGCCAGTGGATGCGCGAGAACGGTATCGCGCTGGAGGCCGATGGCAATGAACCGGAAGATCATTTCGGCACCGTGCTACTCCTGGCGGCATGGTTGTGCGAAACGGAGCAGGATGCGTTGTTCGCTCAGCTGCTGGCCTGGCACCTGCTGCCGTGGTCCGGGCGTTTCCTGAGCGTCTTTGTCGACCATGCCGCCCACCCCTTCTATCAGGCGCTGGGTCAGCTGGCGCAGGCGACTCTGGCGCAGTGGCAGGAGAATCTGCCGATCGCCGTGGCGCAAAAACTGCTCTATCGTTAACCCTTCGCCGCGCCGATATCCGGCGCGGTTTTATTTTGCCGCTTCCCAGCCTTTCACCCGCACTTATCGCTTTTGCATCTAAGGTTATTCCCTATCACAATAAGCCAATGTTTTCCGAACCTCGCCGTGACTAATGCATCGTCTTCATCCCTATCCTGATGTGCAGGTGATGTTTCGCCGCCTGCTGATCGCCACCCTGATTGGCCTTCTCGCCGCCCTGGCGGTGGCGCTGTTTCGCCACGCTATGGTGGTGCTGGAAACGCTGTTGCTCAGTAATGACAGCGGGAGCCTGGTCAACGCCGCACAGTCGCTGCCGGCGTGGCGTCGGCTGGTTACCCCCGCGCTGGGCGGCCTGACGGCGGGAACCTTACTCTGGCTCTGGCAACGACGCAGCGTCGCGCGTCCGCATGCCGCCACCGATTATATGGAAGCCCTGGAGACCGGCGACGGCTGTTTCGATACGCCGGCAAGCCTGGTGAAATCACTGGCGTCATTGCTGGTCGTGGTGACCGGCAGCGCGATTGGCCGGGAAGGCGCCATGATCCTGCTGGCCGCGCTGGCGGCCTCGCTGTTTGCCCGTCGCTTCACGCCGCAGAGTGAATGGAAGCTATGGGTCGCCTGCGGCGCGGCTGCCGGGATGGCCAGCGCCTATCATGCCCCGCTGGCCGGCAGCCTGTTTATTGCTGAAATTCTCTTTGGCACGCTGATGCTGGCCTCGCTTGGGCCGGTGGTGATCTCGGCGGTGATCGCCCTGCTGTTGACGCAGTTTCTTAATGGCGGCGCCGCTGTATCACGTCGTGTTACAGCAGAACCTCAGCGCCCTGCACTATGGCTTAATGCTGGCGACTGGCCTGCTGGCCGGGCTGTGCGGGCCGCTGTTTATCTGGCTGATGGACTACAGCCACCGCGGGTTCGTTAAACTGAAGCTGGCGCCGCCGTGGCAGCTGGCGCTGGGCGGGCTAATTGTCGGCGGCTTATCGCTCATCACCCCGGCAGTATGGGGCAACGGCTACAGCGTAGTGCAAAGCTATTTGCTGCTGCCGCCGTCCGGTGCGCTGCTGGTGGGCGTATTTATCTGCAAACTGCTGGCGGTGCTGGCCAGCAGCGGCTCCGGCGCGCCTGGCGGGGTCTTTACCCCAACGCTGTTTGTCGGCCTGGCGATGGGCATGCTGTTTGCCTGCTTCAGCAGGCTGTGGCTGCCGGGAAGTGAAGAAATGGCCATCATGATGGGTCTGACCGGCATGGCGGCGTTTCTGGCCGCCACGACCCATGCGCCGATCATGTCAACCCTGATGATTTGCGAGATGACCGGGCAGTATACGCTGCTGCCCGGTCTGCTGATAACCTGCGTCGTGTCGTCTGTGCTGTCGCGGACGTTACGCCGGGATTCGATCTATCGCCATCACGTTGCCGAGCATGTCTAAGTCGACGTAGCGGCTCAGCTCACGCTGTTCGGCGCGCGGTAGATAAGGCAGCTCGCCGATCAGCGGCGCCGGCAGCTTTTTGCTGAGGACATCGATGATTTCGGCGTAGTGCGCCAGACCGGGGTTGATCCGATTGGCTACCCAGCCAATCAGCGGTAAACCGTCATTGGCGATCGCCTGGGCTGTCAGTAGCGCATGGTTGATGCACCCCTCCTGGATCCCCACCACCATCAGCACTGGGAGCTGCTCCTGAACCACCCACTCGGAGAGCGGCCGCAGGTCGTTCATCAGGCTGCGCCAGCCGCCGGTGCCTTCAACCACCACGTGTTCGACCTGCGCGGCCAGACGCTGCAAACCATCGGACAGCAGACCGTAGTTGATCGGGCAGCTATGCGCCACGCTGCTCTCGTCTTCGCTTAAGGCGATGGGGTTGACAGCCTCATAAGGTAACGCCAGCGTGGAGACGCTCTGCAACACCAGCGCATCTTTGTTACGTAAACCGTCCGGCGTCTCTTTGCTGCCCTTCGCCACAGGCTTATACCCGGCCACGCTTTTGCCTCTGGCAGCAAGTGCCTGCAACAGCGCACGGGAAACCACTGTCTTCCCGACAGAGGTGTCTGTACCTGTAATAAAGAAACGCTTAAACATCACTAACCCCACAGTTTTGTCGATGAAATATACGGGAGAGAAATAATCAACGGTGGGCAAAGTCTACGTGAAGCCGTCTGAGGTCAGCTTGAGATAGCGCAATTTTTGGTGTGACTATGAAAAAATGTTAACCCTGTAACAGTCGTATGAGTAAGGATCCGTTATAGAGCGCATCTTTAACCAGCGCCGCGCCAGCCATCGTTCCGCGGTTGGAGAATTGAGTACTTTCAACGGTAATATGCCGGCTATAGGCTGGGAGAGATTGTTGCCGAATACAGCTGGAAATTGCCGGAAAAAGAATTTCTGCCGCCAGATTGAACGGCGAGCCAATCAGAATTTTCTGCGGATTAAACAGATTGACCATGATCGCCAGAATTCGCCCAACGTGATTACCCACGCCGCTGATGATGTCCCGGGCTAACAAATCGCCCTGCAGCGCCGCCTGACAAAGCCACTCCACGCTCAGCGGACGCTGGTGCAGCAGCGAGCTCATCGACTGCGCCATGCGCATGTGCGCCAGCTCCAGCACGCTTTCTACGCTGGCAATCGTCTCCAGGCAACCATGGTTGCCGCAGTAACAGCGTTTGCCGTAGGGATCGACCTGGGTATGGCCAATCTCCACCAGGCTGCTGCTGCCGGCGTGCAGCAGGCGCCCATCGGTGATCACCCCGGCGCCGACGTTATGATCGATGACCACCTGAATGACGTCCCGGGCGCCGCGCGAGGCGCCAAACAAAGATTCCGCCATAGTCCAGGCGCTGATGTCATGCTGAATATAGACTGGCACCCCGGTATGATTGGCCAGCGCTTCGCCGAGCGGGACATCTTTAACATCCTCATAAAACGGCATGCGATGAATAATGCCATTTTCGGTATCGATAATACCGGGCATCGTCATGGCGATGGAGGTAAGGCGTTCCAGCTTCTTTTGATGGCGAATAAAGAAGCGATCAATATGGTCGATAACGCGCGTCAAAAACGGCGTGCTGTCGGTGAGCGCCAGCTCCAGCTGATCCTCCACCACCAGCTGACTGCTTAAATCACGCAGCGAAAGATGGATCTCACCGCGGCTGATGCGCACCGCCAGATAGTGCCATGCCTCGGTCTCCACCATCAGCCCCACCGCCGGGCGGCCGCGGCTGCCGGGCTCCTGGATCTCGGTCTCCTGAACCAGATGCGCTTCCAGCATTTCGCGGACGATTTTGGTGATGCTGGCCGGCGCCAGTTGCGCAAATCGGGAAAGGTCGATACGCGATACCGGGCCGAGCTGATCAATCAGGCGATACACGGCGCCCGCATTGGTCTGCTTTATTTGATCGATATGGCCTGGTTGACTATCCGCTACCACCATTGACTCCCTTATTTTCGCGCTTCGAAATAAACTTTCGGCTATGGTGAAGCACTTCGACGGTGAACGTCAAATTTTTACTTAGCCTTGTGATTTACCGCACATTTCCAGCCCCTTTTCGCCTCAATTATGCTCGCTTTTCCAGGAGAGCAGCGCCTCACGAAAGCGTTTTGCCAGTGCCCCTTGCTCATGGTGTTTAGACCACACCAGCCACATCTCCGATACCGCATCCTGTTCGTCGATCGGCAGCCAGCGCATTTCACTGAGCTGGACGCGCTGAAAGGAGGCCGGGAGGATCGATACCCCCAGGCCGGCGGCCACCAGACCAATAATCGTCATTGCCTCCCCCACCTCCTGGGCAATCTTCGGCGTGTGGCCGTAGCGGCGCAGCAAGCCGAGGATGTCGTCATACAGGCCAGTGCCGACGTGCGGGTCGAAAAAGACGAAGGGCTCGCGCGCCAGCGCCGCCAGGCTGACCGAGGGCTGGCGGGCCAGCGGGTGATTCGCCGGGACCATCGCCAACAGCGGCTCGCGCAGAACCCGCTCCCACGCCAGGGTGTCCGGCAGTTGAGTATTGCGCAGCAGCCCCAAATCCAGAGCCCCCTCGCTCAGGGGCACTATCTGTTCGCGGGTGTTAGTCTCGCGGGTGAGAATATGCACATCCGGAAGGCGTTGGCGAAACATCGATAGCGTATCGGAGACGGCCTTAATAAAAGGGGCCGAGGAGGTAAAGCCGATGCGCAGCTCACCCGTTTCGCCATGGTGTAGACGGGCGGCGCGAGCAGCCGCCTCATCCACCTGGGCGAGGATTTGTCGGCTATCGGCGAGAAACTGCTTTCCGGCCGCCGTCAGGCTGACGCTGCGGTTGGTACGGGCAAACAGGCGAGCGCCGGTCTGCTGCTCAAGGATCTGAATCTGCTGGCTTAGCGGTGGTTGAGAGATGTTTAGTCGCGCCGCGGCGCGGCCAAAATGTAGCTCCTCGGCGACGGCGACAAAGTAGCGCAAATGACGCAACTCGATATTCATATTTAAAACGTCTTATTTGAGATTATTAATATATTAGACAGAATATTTACATTTTCATACCCTAAAAATGTGAGCTGAATGGTCACAACACTCTGTTGGTAAGCAGCAACTTCTACGCAAGGAATTCTCTGTGAGTCGTACAACAACCGTTGACACCGTGCCGGCGGGCGAGGTCAGCGTCGCTGGTGCATCCCGCCCGGATCCGTTTATTAAACGTGGCACCCCGCAGTTTATGCGCGTCACTCTCGCGCTGTTCTCCGCCGGTCTGGCCACCTTTGCCCTGCTCTACTGTGTGCAGCCGATCCTGCCGGTGCTGTCGAACGAGTTTGGCGTGTCGCCGGCCAGCAGCAGTATTTCGCTTTCAATTTCCACGGCGATGTTGGCGGTGGGCCTGCTGTTTACCGGCCCGCTGTCGGACGCTATAGGCCGCAAGCCGGTGATGGTCACCGCCCTGCTGCTGGCCGCCTGCTGTTCACTGTTGTCGACTATGATGACCAGCTGGCACGGCATCCTGATTATGCGCGCTCTCATCGGCCTGTCGCTGAGCGGCGTAGCGGCGGTCGGCATGACCTATCTGAGCGAGGAGATCCACCCCAGTTTCGTCGCCTTTTCGATGGGACTCTATATCAGCGGCAACTCCATCGGCGGCATGAGCGGCCGCTTGCTGACCGGGGTCTTTACCGATTTCTTCGGCTGGCGCGTGGCGCTGGCGGCGATCAGCGGCTTTGCGCTGGCCGCGGCGATTATGTTCTGGCGTATCCTGCCCGAGTCGCGCCATTTCCGCCCGACCTCGCTGCGACCGAAAACGCTGCTGATTAACTTCCGTCTGCACTGGCGCGACCGTGGCCTGCCGCTGCTGTTCGTCGAAGGTTTTCTGCTGATGGGCGCTTTTGTCACCCTGTTTAACTATATTGGCTACCGGCTGATGATGTCGCCGTGGTCGTTAAGCCAGGCGGTGGTAGGCCTGCTGTCGGTAGCTTATCTCACCGGGACCTGGAGTTCACCGAAGGCAGGGGCCATGACCGTACGCTTTGGCCGCGGGCCGGTGATGCTTGGCTTTACAGCGGTGATGCTCTGCGGCCTGCTGCTGACGCTCTTTTCTTCCCTGTGGCTTATTTTCATCGGCATGCTGCTGTTTTCCGCTGGCTTCTTCGCCGCGCATTCCGTCGCCAGCAGCTGGATTGGCCCACGCGCCCGCCGCGCCCGCGGTCAGGCATCATCGCTGTATTTGTTCAGCTATTATTTGGGTTCAAGTCTTGCCGGGACGTTAGGCGGGGTATTCTGGCATCACTACGGCTGGAACGGCGTCGGTGGGTTTATCGCGCTGCTGCTCCTTGCCGCGCTGTTGACCGGCACCTGCTTACATCAGCGACTGAAATAGTCGCGTGTGACGTGGCCTGTGGGCCACGTTTCACCACATGCCCATTATGGAAGACAAGCCCATCAGCTCTCTGACGGCATCAACGGACAGCAGTGCAATAAACAGCCAGGTGAACGGATTCATAAACCACCCCCGAACCTCCAGACCTGTGTAATCGATCACAGTTTAGTACCGTTATGTTACCGTTTTCTGTCACACCGATCACAGAGGTGAGCTTATTCTCCCGCCATGTGTCTTTCCCTTCCCCTGTGCGCAACGCTCGACCCGCCGGGCGTATCAGGATAGTGTAGAGGCAAAGCGATAATCTCTTTATTCACCTGTCACGGACCGAACGCCACTATGACTGAAAATACGCCTTATCAGCAGCTTACCCGTACCTTTCAGCGCCTGTCGCGCTTTTCGCATCTCGCCGCCATCGCCGGCTGGGATATGTTCGCGATGATGCCCCCGGGCGGGAGCGTCGCCCGCGGCGAAGCGCTGGCCGAGCTCGGCGTGCTGCAGCATCAGATCCTGACCGATAAAAAAGTGGGACAATGGTTACAGGAGGCCCGCCAGCAGGATCTTAATGATGTTGAACAGGCCAACCTGCGGGAAATGCAGCGTCAGTACGATCAGGCGGCGCTGCTGCCGGAGAGCCTGGTGGAAGCAAAATCGCTGGCCGGCAGCCGCTGCGAGCATGCCTGGCGCAGCCAGCGTCCCGCCAATGACTGGACGGGCTTTGCCGACAACCTACGCGAGGTGGTCAGACTGAGCCGTCAGGAAGCGCAGATCCGCGCCGATGCCAGGGGCGGCTCACGCTACGACGCGCTGCTGGATATTTTCGAACCGGATATGACCAGCGCGCGGCTGGACAGCCTGTTCGCCGATCTCAAATCGTGGCTACCTTCCCTGCTTAGCCAGGCGGTGGAGAAGCAGGCGAAGCAGACGCTAATCGCCCCGCAGGGGCCTTTCCCCATTGCTGAACAACGGGAGCTGGGCCTGCAGGCGATGCGTATCCTTGGCTTTGACTTCGACGGCGGGCGCCTCGACATCAGCGCCCACCCGTTCTGCGGCGGCGTACCCCAGGATGTGCGCATCACCACCCGCTACAACGAAAACGACCTGCTCAGCGCTCTGTTCGGCGTGATCCACGAAACCGGCCACGCCCGCTACGAGCAGAATCTACCTCGCCCGTGGGTCGACCAGCCCGTAGGACTCGCCCGCTCCACCGCTATCCACGAGTCGCAGAGCCTGTTTTTTGAAATGCAGCTGGGACGCAGCGAGCGTTTTCTAAATCGCCTGTTACCGGCGGTGCGCGAGCGGTTTGGCGATCGGCCGGCCTTTAGCCAGGACAATTTTGTCGCCTGGAATCAGCAGGTGAAACCCGGCTTTATTCGCGTCGATGCCGATGAGGTGAGCTACCCGGCGCATGTCATCCTGCGTTATGAAATTGAACGTGCGCTGATCGACGGCGAGATTGAGGTAGATGATATCCCGTCGCTGTGGGACGAGAAAATGCAGCACTGGCTGGGGCTGTCGACCACCGGCAACTATCGGGATGGTTGCATGCAGGATATTCACTGGACCGACGGCGGATTCGGCTATTTCCCTTCCTATACCCTGGGTGCGATGTATGCCGCGCAGCTGATGGCCGCGGCCCGCCGCGCGCTGCCGACGTTAGATCGCGATATTGAGGAAGGCGATTTCAGCGCCCTGTTCGACTGGCTGCGGCAGAATATCTGGCAGCATGGCAGCCGCTTCACCACCTCGCAGTTGATTCAGCAGGCCACCGGTGAGGATCTTAATAGCCGCTACTTCCGCGAGCACCTGACCACTCGCTACCTGTAATCATACGCGCCGGGCTACCCGGCGCGTCCTGTCGTTCCCGCCTTGTACATTCGGTTACACGCCGATACCAAACACTCACGGAAAGCTCGAAAAGACAAGCGTATAGTGATTTCACCGGCCCCGCAGTGGGGTTGAAATTAAGAAAACTTTTCGAGGATATCAGAATGAAAAAAGTATTAGCTCTGGTCGTTGCCGCTGCTATGGGTCTCTCTTCCGCCGCTTTCGCTGCTGACGCAGTAAGCACCACTCAGGCACCGGCTGCCACCCACAGCACGGCTGCCAAGACCACCCATCACAAAAAACACCACAAAGCCGCGGCAAAACCGGCCGCAGAGCAGAAAGCTCAGGCTGCCAAAAAACACAAAAAAGCAGAAGCTAAACCAGCCGCTGCTCAGAAAGCCCAGGCCGCTAAAAAACACAAAAAAGTAGCAGCTAAACCAGCTGCTCCGCAGAAAGCTCAGGCGGCGAAAAAGCATCACAAAGCTGCGGCTAAACCGGCAGCCCAGAAAGCGCAGGCAGCGAAAAAACACCACAAAACCACTAAACACCAGGCCGCTAAACCGACTGCACAGCCGGCAGCATAATTCCTCCCGGCGAACCAACCTTCTTAATAATCGGCGCTGTTTCAGCGCCGTTTTTTCTGGAGAGCACTATGCTGCGGCGCTATCGTTTTGAGCTCATCCTGATCCTGCTAATTATATGCGCAGTGGTTGCAACCCGTTTTTTCCTCTCTTAATTATTTATCCCGCGCTCGCATTTTGCTGCTTCTACCAGCTTTTCATTAAAATGAATATCGTGCGGCTATCGCTGACCCGCTCCCCGCTTCCCATTATCCTGTGACTCTCTGCGGCGCAAAAAAATGTCCGGCGCCAGAAGACGCCAGACATGTTAGTCGTAATATGTCGCACGCCTGGCCCTTGCCGGATGGCGCGCCCATCACAATGCACGCACGGCTTCCATCACCAGATAGCCGGTCGCGCCCCAGATAGCGACTGAGACCAGGGAAACATAAACCAGTGCGCGAATACCTTTTTTAGACATAAGCCCTCCGAACGCAGGGGAAATAGAGTTCAGGCTATCATCGCCGGTACTACCTCTCTATTTACTCAACGGCAGGGCGACGGTAACAACGTTTTCGGTGAGAAAATGTTTCGCATTGAAAATAATTACGAGAGGCGTAAAGAAGTGCGAATTCCGGTGAAGATCTGGTGGGTAAAAGTATTATTTTTGGGCATTATGCTGACAAACCAGGAATAATCCCACGGATGAATTGCTGCATTATTAACCGAATTCAGTACGTTCTGATACATGAATTTTGTTGCGCAAGACGCCACTTTCTGCGGAAATAGCACAAGCAGAACACTGGTATTAACCGCTTGAAATCAGGAGGTTTTACCAGCGCCAGACCCCACCGCGCGCTGATGTGGTATACGGTTTGGCCTGTTTAGAATTATTGTTTACTTTCAAAAACTTAAATCTCCTGCTACTGTCAATAGACATCATAGCCTCCCCAGAGAGTGATATGCGTAGAGACGTTCTGTTATTACTGTGTTCATTTTATCTGTTACCTCTGGGCGCACATGCCGATGATAGCGGACTGAGCGCCAAAGATATTAAGACGTTGTTTTTCGGTCACGATGACCGCAAAGCGGTGAACCGCCCCGAGGAGAGTCCGTGGGACGCGATTGGCCAGCTGGAAACCGCCAGCGGCAATCTGTGTACGGCGACGCTCATCTCTCCGCATCTGGCGCTGACCGCGGGCCACTGTCTGTTAACGCCCCCGCGCGGCAAGCCGGACAAAGCGGTCGCCCTGCGCTTTATTTCCCGCAAGGGCAACTGGGTCTATGAGATCCACGGCATTGACGGGCGAGTCGATCCCAGCTTAGGCAGACGCCTGAAAGCCGATGGCGACGGCTGGATTGTCCCTTCCGCTGCAGCGCCGTCCGATTTTGGCCTGATCGTGCTGCGCTATGCTCCGTCTGGCATTACGCCGATCCCGCTCTTTCCGGGCAGCAAGGCCGATCTCACCGCCGCGCTGAAGGCGGCGGACCGTAAAGTTACCCAGTCTGGCTATCCTGAAGATCATCTCGATAATCTTTACAGCCACCAGGATTGCATCGTGACAGGGTGGGCGCAAACCAGCGTACTGTCGCATCAGTGTGACACCCTGCCTGGCGACAGCGGCTCGCCGCTGCTGCTGAAAACGGAGGACGGCTGGCAGGTGATCGCCGTGCAGAGTTCGGCCCCCGGCCCGCAGGATCGCTGGCGGGCGGACAATCGCGCCATTGCGGTGACTGGCTTTCGCGATAAGCTGGAGGCGCTTGCCGGTGAGTAATGGACCGAGGCCGGTGAAGAATATCATTATTGACATCGTCCTGGCGGAAATGATTTTCCGCCAGCCGAAAGCAGTGAACCTGCGCAGCCCTCAGCGTCACCTGACACAATTACAGCGGGGCAAGGCGTGAAGGAAGTTTCCGTTTGCCGCCTGGCTTTGCAGGCGGCGAGACGTCAGGCGAGTTTAATTAACACCATGCCGGCTACCAGCAGGATAACCCCCGCCCAGCCTTTGTTATTCAGACGCTGACCAAACAGCACCCAGCCGGCGGCGATGGTCGCCGCGATACCGAAGCCGCCCCACAGCGCATAGGCGACCGAGAGATCGATCCCTTTAACCGCCTGCGACAGGGCGCTGAACGCGCCCAATACTGCCGCCAGGGACAGGATGCCGTAGATCTTGCGGCGGAAGCCGTCGGAAAACTTCAAAAAGACGTTGGCAATAATTTCCAGCACAATGGCGATTGCCAGCCAGGCGGCGTGGATCCACTCAAACTGCTGCATGGGCCACCTCCTGCTTGGAAGACGCTTTTTTCTGGGTGCCGGACTTAATTAAGACGATCCCTATCACCAGGGTGGTCAAGCCGGCTATTTTCAGCAGGGACAGACTCTCATCAAACAGCAGCACGCTGAACAGGGTAATCAGTAAAATACCGATCCCTTCCCACAACGCATAGGCCACACCGAGGGCAATCTTTTTAACCGCAAAGGCAAGAAAAATATATGACAGGGCAATCATGGCCAGCATTAAAATAAAGCCGGTGTGCCCGCCGCTCACGCTTGCCCATTTCATAGACAAGGTGCCGGTAATTTCAGCAATAATTGCTAAAGCTAATAAAATCCAATAAAACATGATCCCTTCTCCTGCTTGAGAATATAATCCATTACCGTTTACGCGAGACGTAAACAGGAAAATTTCTGACGTAGATATCGCTGTGCGCTTGGCGCCAGCTCAGGCAGAAAGAAGGTGACTATAGCGCCGAATGCCAGTGCTGTTCGCCGGCAAAACGGGAAAAAGTGAGGGATACTGCGGGGTGATTTAAAATATACATCCTGAACTGATTGTCCATAAAATTACAATTATCCGCGGTGTTGCTTCTCGTCCGGTGCGGATGAAAATTGTCCTCAGTAGTTAAACACAGGTAGATTTGTAGCATAGTGCTACATTTAATTCAAAGACTTTGCAATTCTTTACGCCGCGGTTTTTCTTCAATGCGTTTGTTCTGCAAAAAAGCGTCATTATGCTAATGTAACGCAACCTGTTAATAGGCAAGGAAGTTTGAGGTCGGGATCCTATGGCTAAACCCATTATTACACTTAACGGATTAAAGATGGTCATCATGTTGGGCATGCTGGTGATCATCCTTACCGGCATTCGCTTTGCGGCGGACATAATCGTCCCGTTTATCCTGGCGCTTTTTCTGGCGGTGATCATCAATCCTCTGGTCCAGCTCCTGGTCCGCTGCCGGGTGCCGCGCGTGCTGGCGATCTCGCTACTGATTGGCCTGATTGTTATGTTAGCCATTGTGCTGCTGGCCTCGCTGGGGACCTCGCTCAACGAGCTGGCGCGCACCCTGCCGCAGTATCGCAACTATCTCTATGAGCCGATGCAAACCATCGCGCCCTGGCTGCAGCGTATGGGATTCACCGTTTCGGTGGTCGAGCTCAATAAGTACATCGACCCTAACGCCGTAATGACCCTGGTCACCAGCCTGCTCACTCAGCTGTCGAACGCCATGTCCTCCATTTTTCTGCTGCTGCTGACGGTGGTGTTTATGCTGCTGGAGGTGCCGCAGCTTCCCGCTAAGCTGCAGCAGTTAATGTCCAGACCAGTAGAAGGCATGGGCGCCATCCAGCGGGCCATCGACAGCGTATCGCATTATCTGGTGCTGAAAACTGCGATAAGCCTGATCACCGGCCTGGTGGTCTGGGGCATGCTGGTGCTGCTGGATGTGCGCTTCGCCTTTATGTGGGGGCTACTGGCCTTCGCGCTTAACTATATTCCCAATATCGGTTCCGTGCTGGCGGCCATTCCGCCGATCCTGCAGGTGCTGGTGTTCGGTGGTCTGTACGAGGCGCTGGTAGTGCTGGCCGGCTACCTGATCGTCAACCTGGTATTCGGCAATATTCTCGAACCTCGTATCATGGGGCGCGGGCTGGGCCTCTCGACGCTGGTGGTATTCCTGTCCTTAATCTTCTGGGGATGGTTGCTGGGTCCGGTTGGCATGCTGCTCTCGGTGCCGTTGACGATTATCGTCAAAATTGCCCTCGAGCAGACCAGCGGCGGGCAGAGTATCGCTTTCTTATTAAGCGATATTAGTAAACAGTAGTCCTTCCGCAGGCCGGCGCTTCGCCGGCCTGCTCCCTGCCCTACACTCTCTCCGTAGACCACTACGCCTTATGTATTATTGATCCGCATCACAAACGTTGCGGCGGAATCGTTACTCTGATGCTAACGATCGGCCACCGCGCTTAATTGATGCTCATAGCCTCGCGTCGCACACTAATCTCCACCAGGACAAACAAAACGATTTGTCGAATCAGGAGGTTATTAATGAATGCCGAACAAACGACGGGGCGGGTCTGGAACCGTCGCCGAACGGAAAAACAGCGGCGGCTGGCCGAGGCGAACATGCCAGGTAAGGTCATCCCGACTGACCAGTTGGTCAGCGTACTGGAAAACCTGCTCGCCCCCGGCGACCGGGTTGTGCTGGAAGGCAACAACCAGAAACAGGCCGATTTCCTCTCGCGCATGCTGGCGGAAGTTAATCCGCAAAAAATCCACGACCTGCATATGATTATGCCCAGCGTCGGGCGCAGCGAGCATCTGGACCTGTTTGAAAAAGGTATTGCCCGCAAGCTGGATTTCTCTTTTTCCGGCACCCAGAGCCTGCGTATCTCGCAGCTGCTGGAAGATGGCCTGCTCGAAATCGGCGCCATCCACACCTATATCGAACTCTACTCGCGCCTGTACGTCGATCTGTCGCCAAACGTCGCGCTGATTGCCGGCTATAAAGCTGACCGCAAAGGCAACCTGTATACCGGACCGAGTACCGAAGATACCCCGGCGCTGGTGGAAGCCGCCGCCTTCCACGACGGCATTGTGATAGCCCAGGTCAACGAACTGGTGGACGACGAATGCGATCTGCCGCGCGTCGATATTCCCGGCTCGTGGATCGATTACGTGGTGGTTGCCGACAAGCCGTTCTTTATCGAACCGCTCTTCACCCGCGATCCGCGCCTGATTAAGCAAGAACACATACTGATGGCGATGATGGCGATCAAGGGCATCTATGCGGAACATCAGGTGCAGTCGCTTAACCACGGTATCGGCTTTAATACCGCCGCCATCGAGTTGCTGTTGCCGACCTATGGCGAGCAGCTCGGCCTGAAAGGCAAAATCTGTAAACACTGGACCCTGAATCCGCATCCAACCTTAATCCCGGCCATCGAGAGCGGCTGGGTGGAGAGCGTGCACTGCTTCGGCGGCGAACTGGGGATGGAAGAGTACATCCGTGCCCGCCCGGATATCTTCTTTACCGGCCCGGATGGCTCGATGCGCTCTAACCGCGCCTTCTGCCAGCTGGCGGGCCAGTACGCGGTAGATATGTTCATTGGTTCAACCCTGCAGGTGGATGGTCTGGCTAACTCCTCGACCGTCACCCGCGGCCGTCTTTCCGGCTTCGGCGGCGCGCCGAACATGGGCCACGACCCGCACGGTCGCCGCCACGCCACCCCGGCATGGCTCAATATGATCACCGAGCCGGACCCGATGCAGCGCGGGAAAAAGCTGGTGGTGCAGATGGTCGAAACCTTCCAGGCCGGCGTGAAACCAACCTTCGTTGAGACGCTGGATGCAGTTGAGGTGGCGAAAACCTCCGGCATGCCGCTGGCGCCGGTAATGATTTATGGTGATGACGTCACCCACGTCCTGACCGAAGAGGGTATCGCCTACCTGTACCGTGCGGAGAGCCTTGAAGAGCGCCGGGCGATGGTCGCCGCGGTGGCCGGGATCACCGATATCGGCCTTGGAGTGGACGCCAAACGCGTCGCCGCGCTGCGTCAGAGCGGCAAAGTGGTCTACCCGGAAGATCTCGGGATTCGCCGCAGCGATGCCACCCGCTCCCTGCTGGCCGCCGGCAGCGTCGCCGACCTGGTGGAGTGGTCCGACGGACTGTACAACCCACCGGCAAAATTCCGGAGCTGGTAATGAAAAATCTCTCCCCCCTGCACGCAGAAAGCCGCGTCAGCTGGCTGGCGCATACCGCCAGCGCCTGTCTGATTGACGAAGCCCGTCTGAGCCCGAAACCGGGTCTGGTGGATAGCCGCGGCAACGGCGCGCATCAGGACCTGAATCTGGCGCTGATGGAGCGCTCCGCCCGCAGCCTGCAGCCGACCTTTCACGCGCTGGCCGAGCAAAGCTGGCGTCGCCCGGCGGACATCGCCCTGCGCGAAACCGTCGGCCGCCTTGGCCGCGAAGGCGAAGCGCAGATGATGCTGGAGACGGGTGGGGTTAACACCCACCGCGGCGCTATCTGGGCGCTAGGCCTGCTGGTCAGCGCGGTGGCGATGTTGGGTGGAGAGGGTCAGTCACAGGCGATCGCCGACGCCGCCGCCGCCCTCGCCCGCCTGCCCGACGGCTTCGCGCCGAAAAGCTTTAGTAAAGGGCTTCGCGCCAGCCGCCGCTGGCAGGTGCCAGGCGCCCGCGAGGAAGCGCAGTGTGGTTTCCCGCATATCACCCGCCTGGCGCTGCCGCAACTACAGCAAAGCCGGGCGCGAGGCGCCAGTGAGCCGCAGGCGCAGCTTGATGCGCTGATGGCCATCATGACCTCGCTGAGCGATACCTGCGTGCTGTCGCGCGCCGGTATGGCCGGGCTGCAGGCCATGCAGCAAGGCGCTTGCGAGGTGCTGGCGGCTGGCGGTTGCGCCAGTTTCGCCGGGCGCGCCGCCCTGGCCCGCCTGGACGCAATCATGCTGGCGCTAAACGCCTCGCCGGGAGGCGCCGCCGATCTCCTTGCCGCCACCCTGTTTCTCGACAGAGTTGCTGGCTAACGCATTCAGAGGATGTTATGGAACAGATTACATTGTCATTTCCTGCCAGCCGCGCCCTGAGCGGCCGAGCGCTGGCAGGAGTCGTGGGTTCAGGCGATATGGAAGTACTTTATACCGCCGCACAGAGCGCCACGCTCAACGTACAGATCACCACCTCAGTGGATAACAGCCAGGCGCGCTGGCAGGCGCTGTTCGACAGGCTGAACCTGATCAACGGCCTGCCCGCCGGGCAGTTGATTATCCACGACTTCGGCGCCACGCCGGGCGTCGCTCGTATTCGTATTGAACAAGTATTTGAGGAGGCCGCTCATGCGTAACGATCGCAGCTTTATCGAACTGCGCGCTCGCGAACGCGCCCACGCTCTGCTGGACGACGGCAGCTACCGCGAACTGCTGGATCCGTTTGACGGTATTATGTCGCCGTGGCTCGGCGCCCAGGGCATCGTCCCGCAATCCGATGACGGTATGGTGGTCGCCAAAGGCACGATCAACGGCCAGCCTGCGGTGGTGATTGCCATCGAGGGCACCTTCCAGGGCGGCAGTATGGGCGAAGTGTCCGGCGCCAAAATGGCCGCCGCGCTGGAGCTGGCGGCGGAAGATAACCGCAACGGTATCCCGACGCAGGCGGTGCTGTGCCTCGAAACTGGCGGCGTACGTCTGCAGGAGGCCAACCTCGGTCTGGCCGCCATCGCTGATATTCACGCGGCGATTGTCGATCTGCGCCGCTACACGCCGGTAGTCGGCATCATCGCCGGCACCGTCGGCTGCTTTGGCGGTATGTCTATCGCCGCCGCGCTGTGCAGCTATCTCATTGTCACTCGTGAAGCCCGTCTCGGCCTCAACGGCCCCCAGGTTATCGAGCAGGAAGCCGGCATTGAAGAGTACGACTCCCGCAACCGGCCGTTTATCTGGAGCATGACCGGCGGCGAAATTCGCGCCGCCAGCGGACTGGTCGACGCGCTGGTTAACGATGGCGTTAACGCCGTTAAAACCGCAATGAATGAGGCGATCGCCAAAGGCGTACCGGTACAGCACCACAGCGACAACTATGACGATTATCTGCGTCGCTTGAGCCAGTTCGACACCCGCCAGCAGGCGGATACCGCGCAGATTAAACAGCTTTTTGCCCGGGAGGATAAATAATGAGTCAGTTCCCAAACCGCGCCGCGCTGTGGCTGAACAAACTGGCGCCCGACGCGCCGCTGATGAGCGGCCTGTGCCCTTCCGTCCAGGTGGCAGACGGCCAGATTAATGGCGAAAACGTGCGTTTTATCGCCGTGGTCCCGGATGCTAACAACCACTACCCGCGCGCCGCCGGCGGCGAAGTCGGCCTGCTGGAAGGCTGGACGCTGGCGAAAGTGGTTAATGAAACCATTGCCGCCGACGCCGACCAGCCAGTCAAACGGCCGATCGTCGCCGTGATCGATGTGCCAAGCCAGGCCTATGGCCGCCGCGAAGAAGCTTTCGGCATTCACCAGGCGCTGGCCGGGGCGGCTGGCGCTTATGCCAAAGCCCGTTTGGCCGGCCACCCGGTAATTGGCCTGATCGTCGGCAAAGCGATGTCCGGGGCGTTTCTGGCCCACGGCTACCAGGCCAACCGCCTGATCGCCTTTAACGATAGCGGCGTGCTGATCCACGCGATGGGTAAAGCGTCGGCGGCGCGCATTACGCTGCGTACAGTAGAGGCGCTGGAGAAACTGGCGGCTACCATTCCGCCAATGGCCTACGACGTCAGCAACTATGCGACGCTCGGCCTGCTCTCCGCCCTGCTGGATATTAATAATCCGGATGCCCCTGACGACCACGATCTGTCGTTGGTCAGCAACACGCTGCGCGACGCCATCGCTGACGCGCGCACCGATGCCTCACTGAAGTGCCGCCTGGGCGCGGAAAACCGCCGCAGCTCGCAACTGGTTCGCGATCGCATGCGCGCCAGCTGGTAAGACGTTCGTACGTAAGTAGTAGAAGAAAACCTGCCGGAAGCCGTCCCCCGGAGCGCGTAATAACCGCGCCGGGTAGGGACGGCTTTTAGAAAAAATAACAATCGCGCCAGTACTCTATCTTATTTACAGGTGATTTATGACTTATGTGATTATTCATGCTCTTGCCCCGATTTTCGTTATCATGCTGCTGGGCTTCTGGGCCGGTAAGGCCGGGATGGTAGATAACAAAAACGTCTCGCTGCTTAATATTTTTGTAATGGATTTTGCCTTACCCGCCACGCTGTTTAGCGCGACGGTACAAACGCCGTGGGCCGGGATCGTCGCCCAGTCGCCGCTGGTGCTGGTGTTGACCGGCGCGATGTGGATCACCTATGCCGCGATCTACTTCCTCGCCACCAGCGTGTTCAAACGCACGCCGCAGGATGCCGCGGTGCTGACCCTCACCGTCGCCCTGCCAAACTATGCCGCGTTAGGTCTGCCGATCCTCGGCAGCGTGCTGGGTGAAGGCGCGTCAACCTCACTGTCGGTAGCGGTCTCTATCGCCTGCGGCTCGGTGCTGATGACCCCGTTCTGCCTGCTGATTCTGGAACGTGAAAAAGCCCGCGCCGCGGGAGAAAACAGCGGTTCTACGCTGGCGATGCTGCCGGTGCTGATGTGGCGTTCGGTGAAAAAACCGATCGTCTGGGGCCCGCTGCTTGGGGTGGTGCTTTCCGCGATCGGCATTAAAATGCCGGACCTGCTGCTGGCGTCGATCAAACCGCTGGGCCTGGCCGCCACCGCCGCCGCGCTGTTCCTCACCGGGGTGATCCTGTCGGCGCGTAAACTGCAGCTCAATGCGCTGATCGCTACATCAACCATCGTGAAACTGCTGGTGCAGCCGTTTATTGCCTGGGGTCTGGTGATGTTACTTGGGCTGCACGGTTCCATTGCCATTACCGCGATCCTGATGATTGCCCTGGCCGCCGGCTTCTTTGGCGTGGTCTTCGGCAACCGCTTCGGCGTCCAGTCTCCGGATGCTGAAGCCGTGCTGCTGTTGAGCTCGGTTCTGTGTATCCTGTCGCTACCGCTGTTTATCTCTTTGACTTCAGGACTGTAAACCATGTCAGCAACGCCGCGTCCCCATGATCTAGTTTGGTTAAACCACCCCAGCGCCCTGGAAGATATTGCCGAGCCGTGGGTGGCTCAGCAGTGGCGAGCCGCGCTGCCGGTGGTGGTGAGGCGCGACGTTGACGACCAGGCCCGCGTTCCGGTTGGGGTGCGGGGCATGAAGCGCGAGCAGCGCGCCGCCGGCTGGGTACAGGCGCGCAATATCGTGCGCAGCGTCACCCCGGAGATGCTTGTTGATCGTGAGGTCTTACTCCATTCGCCTTTTGTCTCTCAGCCGCCGGTCCAGGGGGCTATCGCCCTCACCTTACACCGCTGGCCCTGGGGCTGGGGCGTCACCGGCAGTACCGGCTACGCGCTGGCAACCGAGATCCCGGTGCTGCATGCGGCCAGCGATCTGGATCTGCTGATCCGCGCGCCACAGCCGCTGGACCGCGAGGCGCTGCTGGAATGGCAGACCCGGGTGGCCCAACTCTCATGCCGCGCGGATACCCAGGTCGAAACGCCGTACGGCGCCTTCGCCCTTAATGAATGGCTGCGCGACGGGCGCGCGCTGCTGAAAACGTCCCGCGGCGCGCGCTTAACCGCGACGCCGTGGCACAGGGAGGAATAATGAAGATTTTATTTACCTTTCCCGGCCAGGGCGGCCAGCGCCCCGGCATGCTGGCGGCGCTCCCCGATCGCGAGGCGATCCTCACCCAGGCGCGCGCCGTGCTGGGGGATGAAGTCGATACCCTCGATAGCGCCGACGCGCTACAACACACCCGTGCGGTCCAGCTCTGTCTGCTGATCGCCGGGGTAGCCTGGGCGCGCGAGCTACAGCGTCAGGGCGTGGATCCGCAGATGGTCAGCGGCCTCTCTATCGGCGCGTTTCCGGCCGCGGTGATTGCCGGCGCGCTCGATTTCGCCAGCGCGTTGCGGCTGGTGGCCCTGCGCGGGGACTTAATGGAACAGGCGTATCCTGAAGGTTACGGACTGACGGCGATTATGGGCCTGACCCGCCCGCGGGTTGAGGCGCTGATGCAAGGCCACGAGGTTTATCTCGCCAACCTGAACGCCGAAACGCAGTTCGTGATTGCGGGCCGTGATGAGGCAATGGCCGAGGTGGCGCAGCTGGCGCTGCGGGCGACGCAGCTTCATCCCCATAATGATGCGCGGAACGGTTTCCAGGGTCAGAGAATAGAGGGTACCGATGCGCAACCGCCCCTGACCGACGCCTGCAACCTTGCGCGTCGCCTCGAGCCCGCGGTTCATCAGACTTATCACATCCTGGCAGTATTCAAGCAGCGTCCACGCCGCCTGCAGCGGCAGCAGGTTGCGCCCTTTGTGGACAAACAGCGGGCAGCCCACCCCCTCTTCCAGGGTATGCAGCGCGCGGTGAACGCTGACGCTGCTGAGTTTCATCGCTTCGGCGGTTCTGGCGATATTACCTTTCGCCATAAACATCATAAAGACCGACAGCTTGCGGAAGGTGATCTCCTGGTTAATATCCTCTTGCATGGCCCTTCCACACTCCTGGTTTAATTTTCTTATTTCAATTCAAACCAGTATATCTTTTATGACGCCAAAGTTGCAGGCAGCGCGCGGCCTCAGCCGGTAAATAACGCAAAAAAGGGAAGACCATGGTCTTCCCTTTTGTTCACTGTCGAGTTTGCTTTTACAGCGCCATATCGTGCTGCGGCGAGGCCTCGCGCGGCGTCTCTGCCGGCTTGGCGGTCGCGGTAGGCGCAGCCGCTGGCATCTGGATCACCGGCGGTTTCGTCAGCTGCAGGGTCGCAGCGGTGTCATCCCAAACCTGCTGGGTCAGCGCCACGTTACCGTTCAGCTTCTGGCCGTAGCTCGGCACAATAGCGTGAATGCGGCTCTGCCACTCCGGCGAGTTAAACTGCTGCGGGAACATCTGCTTGAGCACGTTCAGGGTGATCGGCGCGGCGGTGGAAGCCCCCGGCGACGCGCCGAGCAGCGCGGAAATGGTTTTCTGCTGATCGACCACCACTTCGGTACCGAGCTTCAGCACGCCGCCCTTCTCTGCGTCTTTCTTGATGATCTGTACGCGCTGGCCGGCCTGGATCAGTTTCCAGTCTTCTTTACGCGCGTCCGGGTAGTACTCTTTCAGCGCAGCGAAACGGTCATCATCGCTGAGCATCACCTGGCTAACCAGGTATTTCACCAGATCGAAGTTGTCGAGACCGACGTGGGTCATCGGCAGCACGTTATTGGTGGTGGTAGTGCTGAGCAGATCGAAGAACGAACCATTTTTCAGGAACTTGGTCGAGAAGGTGGCGAATGGCCCGAACAGCACCACGCGCTTACCGTCGAGGTAACGAGCGTCAAGGTGCGGCACCGACATCGGCGGCGCGCCGACTGAAGCCTGGCCATACACTTTCTCCAGGTGCTGCGCAGTGACCGCCGGGTTCTCGGTCATCAGGAACGAGCCGCCCACCGGGAAGCCGGCATAGTTGTCCGCTTCCGGAATACCGGTTTTTTGCAGCAGCTTCAACGCGCCGCCGCCGGCGCCGATAAAGACGTATTTGGCGTCAATAGTCTGCGCTTCCCCGCTCTGCACATTCTTAATCGTTACGTGCCAGGAGTTGTCGGCATTACGTTTGAAATCCGTTACCTCAGAGGAGGTCTGCAGGGTGAAGTGGTTATTTTTCTTCAGGCTGCCGATCAGCTGGCGAGTGATTTCGCCGTAGTTGACATCGGTACCCACCGGCGTCCAGGTGGCGGCCACTTTCTGCTGCGGATCGCGGCCTTCCATCACCAGCGGCGCCCACTGTTTAATTTGCGCGTGATCGGTGGAGAATTTCATCCCCTGGAATAAGGTGGTCTGCTGCAGCGCGTTATAACGCTTCTGCAGATAATCCACATTATCACCCCAGACGAAGCTCATATGCGGCGTGGAATTAATAAACGAGTGCGGATCGTGCAAAATACCGCGTTTCACCTGTGCCGACCAGAACTGACGGGAAATCATAAACTGCTCGTTAATATCGAGCGCTTTGCTGACGTCAATCGACCCGTCCGCCCGCTCCGGCGTATAGTTCAGCTCCATATTCGCCGAGTGGCCAGTACCGGCATTATTCCAGCCGTTGGAAGACTCCAGCGCCACGCCGTCCAGTTTCTCCACCATGGTCAGATCCCAGTCCGGCTGCAGCGCCTGCAGCCAGGTGCCGAGCGAGGCGCTCATGATCCCGCCGCCAATCAGCAGGAAGTCGGTTTTTTTCGAGGTATCCGCTTCAGCATGCGTCGCCGCGCTGACGAACATCGCTAATGCGGTTAAGGAAATAATCGTTTTTTTCATTGCAGGCATAATAGAATTATCACGTAGCACACGGTCATAAGAGGCAGCATATTAACGCACTTTTACTTTATTTTAAAATATCATTTACACTCTCGCATTTTAAACCAAACAGTTATTTAACTTAAAAAATCAATTTTAAAAACAGAGCGAAGACGGATAAAAAAATAAGGTCGAAAATTCAATATCTATTGCCGGGTAAAATAAAAGATAAGAATTTCTTTAATTACAAAAGTCCAGGCGCGCATGCTCATCGCGCGCCTGGCAGAGAAGGGATTACTGGGCGGGAGTGACAGCGCTACGCTGGGCTTCACGCAGGGCGAGACGCAGATGATCGTGATGTTTGGTTAGCAGCTCCCGCGCGTGCCAGGCGTCAAGCCCGCTGAGCAGCATCAGGATCGCGGTGCGGCAGTGCTGATGACAGCTGGCCAGGGCGGCCTTTGCTTCACTGCGCGTGCAATCGGTGGCCGCCATCACAATCGCTATCTGCCGCTCCGCCCAGTGCGAATTGTCAGCCTGCACGTCCACCCGCAAATTGCTGTACACCCGACCGTCACGGATGGCGAGTCCGGTTGTCAGCATATTGACGATCTGCCTCTGGGCCAACTGAGCCTTCGGATTGGCTAACCCCGCCACCGCCTCCGGCCCGGTCTGCGGAGCAATAATGATATCCGCCAGCTGCGCCGCCTCGCTGGTCGGCTGCTGGGTGATGACCGCTATCGGGGCGCCCAGCGACCAGGCGTGGCGCATTGCCCCCCACACCCATGGCGTCTTGCCGCTGACGGTCAGCGCCAGCAGCATATCGCGGTTGCTGAAGTCCAGCGACTGCAGCTCAAAGGCGCCCAGGTCATAATTATTCGCCGCAGTCTCCCGCTCGGCCATCGCCGCCGTCTGCCCACCGGCAATCAGCCCCATCAGCGCGTGTTTACCTTCCGGCGAATAGTCGCTGACCGCCTCAATGGCCGTCCGGCCCGAAGCGCCGGCGCCAATAATGACCAGGCGCCCTCCCCGGCTTATCGTCGCGGTGGCGATATCAATCAGCCGGGCGATATCCGGCAGACAGGCGCCGACCGCCTCCGATATCTGCTTATCATCCTGATGCAGCATCGCCAGCATATCGGCGGTGGCGAGGCGATCGATGTGGGTGGTCTCCGGGTGACGACGAGCCTGCATTGACGCGGTTAGCGAACTGCTCATAACAACCTCCATTTACGACAGAAAAAGCGCATCTCGGCAAAATCAGCGGCCTGATGCATATCCTTATATTCATCAGGACTATTTAACCTCTGCCGCCACTATAAGTGGAATGTTCTGCGCTTTACCGCCGTCGGGGTCACAGTTTACCGTCCCCAACGCGCGTTTACGGGTGATTGTCGGTTATCTGAGCAATTCTGTCTGAGGTCTCATCTTCACCACCCGCCTGCATAGCCAGCCAGAAGGATTGCTGGCAAAGGTTATAAAACTGTTTGCGCATCGGGTTGATCTCCTGGCCGGCGGCGTCGATAACCTGCCAGTCAATCCAGCACTCCGGGCAGGATGCGCTATCCTGCTGCGCGATCTCGAGCTCATAGCGGCGCTGGATCACCACCCCGCTGCGATGCCGCCAGCGGGCGATCTCCCACTCTGCTTCCGCTTCATTATCCTGTTCACGATGCTGCGCCAGTCGTTCAACGTGCCGCTGCCGGAGGATATCCCGGACCAGAGAAGCCAGTTCCATAGTGTCTCCCTTAAGCCTGTGGCGAAAAGCCGCAGTGTACCGCGCGCTGGAGGAGTCTGCCGTAGCAAAAGCGGCCTTTTGCTTTGATTACACGGCTTTATGTATGCCGCGCTATCGGCGATAATAATCTTTCACTGAATCTACCCGGGGTCGTCATGAAGGCTTCAGAGCACCCGCCTCGCGTTTGCCAACGCGCCTTACCGTTAAAGCTGAGCACCGCCGTGTCCTTGATGATCGGCAGCGTCATCGGCGCCGTGCTGCTGCTGGTGTATGCCTTGTGGTATATGCAGATCAGCAACGCCACCCGCGACGGTCTGAAAGAGACCGCGCTGGCGGTGGCGCGCACCATGGCCGATATGCCGCAGGTGAAGCGCGGACTGGAGGCGCCCCCGCAGCAGCAGATCATTCAGCCGCTGGCGCAGGCCATTACCCGCCGCAACGACCTGTTGTACGCTATCGTTACCGATATGCAGGGTATTCGCTATTCGCATCCGGACAGCTCAATCATCGGCAAACCGTTCATCGGCCACGATATTCAGCCGACGCTGCAGGGAAAAGAGAATGTCGCCATCAACCACGGGGTGCTGGCCCCGGCGCTACGGGTGTTTACGCCGGTGTTCAACGAACGGCATCAGCAAATCGGCGTGGTGGTGGTCGGCATTTCACTGAGTAAAGTGGACGAACAGATCGCCAACAGCCGTTGGGACGTGCTGCTGACCATCCTGTTCAGCGCGCTGGTCTGCGCGCTGGGCACCTGGAGCCTGGTTCGCGGCCTGAAGCGCGTGCTGCTGGGGCTGGAGCCGCACGAAATATCCACCCAGTTTCAGCAGCGTCAGGCCATGCTTCACGCCCTCAAGGAGGGGGTGGTGGCGGTCGATGCCCATGGCGAGGTAAATCTCATCAACCCCGCGGCGGAAGAGATCCTCTTTTCCGGCCCGGATAAGACTCTCGTTCACAGCCCCCTGCTCGACGATCTGCAGACCGTACTGCAGAGCGGCGAGCCAATGTTCGACCGCGAACTGGGGTGCAATGGTCTGCTGCTGATCGGCAATACAGTGCCCATTCGCAGCCAGGGTGCGGTGGTCGGCGCCATCTGTACCTTCCGCGATAAAACTGAGGTCAGCCAATTGCTGCAGCGACTGGACGGCATGATGAGCTATGTGGATGCCCTACGCACCACCTCCCATGAGTTTATGAATAAACTGCACGTGATCCTCGGTCTGCTGAATATGAAAAGCTACGGCAAACTCGAAGAATACGTGCTGCAGACCGCCCACCGCTACCAGGCGGACATCGGCGACATTCAACATCGCATTAAATCCCCGGTGGTGGCCGGCTTCCTGATAAGTAAAATTCAGCGCGCCACAGAGTGCGGCTTTACCCTGACGCTGGCGGAGGAGAGCCTGGTGCCGGATTGTCCGAACGAGAAACAGGTCACGGTGCTGGTGACGGTGCTGGGCAACCTTATTGAGAACGCGCTGGACGCCATGAGCGGCCAGGCGGAGGGTGAGATCGGCCTGCTGCTGCACTACCAGGACGGCTGGCTAAGCGGTGAAGTGAGCGACGATGGGCCGGGGATCCCGGAGAACAACATCGACGCTATCTTTAACAAAGGCTTCTCCACCAAAGGCGAGAATCGCGGCGTCGGGCTGTTTCTTGCCAACCAGCAGTTGCGCGAGCTCGGCGGCACCCTCGCCGTCGAATCGGAACCCGGCGTATTTACCCAATTTTTTGTTCATCTCCCCTGGGATAGTAAAAGGAAACCTGCGTGATAAATGTTTTAATTGTTGACGATGATGCCATGGTGGCCGAACTGAATCGCCTGTACGTGGCAAGGGTTCCCGGCTTTCGTTGCAGCGGGAGCGCTTCGACGCTCAGTCAGGCCCAGGAGATGATTAACGATCCGCAGCAGGAGATCGATCTGGTGCTGCTGGATGTCTACATGCAGCAGGACAGCGGGCTCGATCTCCTGCCGACCATCCGCGAGTCGGGTCGCGCCATCGACGTTATCATGATTACCTCGGCGGCGGATGCCGCCACGGTACAGACCGCGATGCATTACGGGGTGGTCGATTACCTGATCAAACCCTTCCAGTTTCCGCGCTTTGAAGAGGCGCTCACCACCTGGCGGGAGAAGCGCAAGCTAATAACCGGCCAGCCCTATTACGAACAGGCCGATGTCGACCGCCTGCTGCACGGCGGCGCGCCGGAGGCCAGCGACGCGCGCAAGCTGCCTAAAGGGTTAACCGCGCAAACGCTGCGCACACTCTGCCAGTGGATTGACGCCCATCCGGATGTCGAATTCTCTACCGATGAGCTGGCGGCGGCGGTGAATATCTCCCGCGTTTCCTGCCGCAAATATCTGATTTGGCTGGCGCAGATCAATATTCTCTATACCACTATCCACTACGGCGCTACCGGGCGGCCGGTCTATCGCTACCGCCTGGTCGCCGAACAGTACAGTTTGCTTAAGCAGTACAGTCAATAACCCGATAGCCGCTGTCCAGCGGCGCAAAACGCAGCCGCTGCGGCGATGAGAGAATAATGTCGCGATTTTTGGTAACGAAAATCGCGTCGATATCCTGCCGCTGACGCAGCGCTGCGCAGCCCTTCTCCACGCCGAGGCCGAACAGCAGCGTGGTCCAGATGTCGCCGTCTAAAGAATCCGCGGAAATGACCGTCACGCTGTCGAGTTCGTTGTCCAGCGGATAACCGCTGCGCGGGTCGAGAATATGGTGCCAGCGTTTGCCATCCTGTTCGAAATAGCGCTCGTAGGTCCCGGAGGTGACTACCGATTGCCCGTTGACCGTCAGCGAACCGATCAGCGCCTGCGCGTCGGCAAATGGTTTTTTCAGGCCAATGGCCCATTCGCCGAGGGTATGCACATTGCCGCCGAGGTTGATCAGCGCCTTCTCCACCTGCTGCTGACGGAGATAATCGCGCACGCGGTCAGCGATATAACCTTTGGCGATCGCCCCGAGATCCAGCTCCATCCCCGGCTGTTGGAGAAACACGCTGCAGGTTGCCTCATCGAGGATCACCTCCTGTGGGCGGGTCAGCGCCAGTCGGGCTCTGATCTCAGCCGCGTCAGGCACGCTGTGCCCGTGAAAACCAATTCGCCACAGCTTCACCAGCGGGCCGATGGCGAGGTTAAAGGCGCTGTCGCGCACCATGCTGGCGGCTTTGGCGCATTGGATCAGCTGAAAGACCGGTCGGCTGACGGTGACCGGATGACGCCCGGCGGCATGGTTGATATCCATCACCTGCGACTCGGCGCGGTTAACGGTGAGCAGGTCTTCATAGCGCTTGATAAGCTGGAAAACGCGGGAGGCCATCGCCTCATCGTGGGAACAGAGTTTGAGCAGGATGGGCGAGCCCATCAACACGGCGGAGTAGCTATAGACGCGGTTATCGGACATCGGGCTCTCCTTAGAAGGGGCAAGCCGGGCGGCGAAAGCGCCAACCCGGCAGGAGCAAGGTTACAGGTTATCCTCTGGCACGTTTCGCCGCCTGATGGCCCGCGAGGGTACCGAAGATGATGATATCCGCCACCGCGTTACCGCCGATACGGTTGCCGCCGTGGATCCCGCCCACCACTTCACCGGCGGCGTAGGCGCCGCGAATCGGCTGCTGCGCCACATTCAGCACTTCGCCATCGGTATTAATGGTCACGCCGCCCATGGTGTGGTGCACCCCGGGTGCGATGCGAATGGCGTGGAACGGGCCTTCGTTAATCGGCGCGCGCAGCGCGGTGGTCCGGCCAAACTGTTCATCATGCTGTTTTTCCACCGCCCCGTTGTAGCACTCGAGGGTGGCGAGGAAGGCATGGTAATCCATCCCCAGTTTCTCCGCCAGTTCCCGCGGTGAGCTGGCGCTGGTGACGAAGCCTTTGGCGATGTACTCGTCGGCAGCTTTGTTTTTCGCCCGCACATGCTCGTCGAAGACGATGTAAGCATAGTGTTCCGGCAGAGCGATAATCGCCGCCGAGACTTTATCGCGGGTCTCCATCTCGTTGAAGAAGCGGTTCCCCTGCTGGTTAACGAGAATAGCGCCGCCGCCGCGAATCGATTCGGAAATCAGATACGAGGTCTGCTGCTCCACGGTCGGGTGAATCTGAATTTCGCCCATGTCCACGGTGCCGGCGCCGATGCGTTCCAGCAACGCGATACCGCTCCCGGTAGCCCCTTTGTGGTTAGTGGTGACGAAGCCTTCAAGGTCAGGACGATACTTCACGACCATCGCGCTGTTAGCGCTGAAGCCGCCGGTGGCCACTACGATGCTTTTGGTCTGTACTTCAATGACCTCTTTTTCGTCGTTGATCAGACGTACACCGCTAACCTCATCCCCGCGCATCAGGATCTCTTCCACCGAGGTATCCAGCAGGACGTCAATACCGCGTTTGGTGATGTTGCGCACCAGGCCGCTAATCAGATAGCCGCCGACCGCTGACCCGTCGCGCGGACGGTGGGTACGGTCAATGCTCATCCCACCGGTGGTGGTAATGTCGTTGAGCATAATGCCCCGGTCCGCCAGCCACTCAATGGCTTGCGGCGCGTTTTCAACGAAACGGCGCAGCAGCTGCGGGTTGTTTTTGTTGTGGCCGCCCTTCAGGGTTTCCTGATAGAACAGCTCTTTACTGTCTTCGATACCTTTCACGCGCTGGAAGCGGGTTTCCGCGGCGTTCATCCCGGCGGAAGCCTTGATGGTGTTCCCGCCGATGGTTGGCATTTTTTCAACGATCAGCACGCTGGCCCCTTCGTCGTGGGCCTGAATGGCTGCCGCCAGGCCGGCGCCGCCGCTGCCGACCACCACCACATCATAGCTTTTCGGCGCGGCGTCATTGCCGCCCTCTTCCGCCGCCAGCGCTTTACTCGATTTCAGCATCGCTTTGGCGACCGCTTTTTTCACCGCCTCGCTCTGGCTGGTGGCCCCGGAAATGGCATCGACGTGCGGGGTATTGGCGGTGAGAATACGTTCGCGGATCTCTTCGAAGCTGGTGGTGAATTCCACAGTCTGGACCGGGCTCGCCGCCAGTTCGATATCGGCAATATGGTCATTTTCGAGGCTGACGTTGATCACCAGCTCATTGGCGTCATCGTGGACGGTCTCAACAAACATCCCCGGTTTAAATTTGGCGTCGCCCATGCTCATGTCGCGGATCATCGCTTCCACCAGCGAGAAACGCCATAGCGGTTCCGGAATGTGCAGCGCTTCACGCTGGGTGCTGTCGATAAACAGCTCCAGCTCTTCGCCGGCGGCGATACGTGACGCCCAGTCCGGATAGGCGATGCAGGCGCGGCCTACCGCAATCAGGTCATAGCCGTGATCGAGGCCCTGCTCGGCATCGGCGGCGTTCACCACCCCGCCGACGCCCATCACCGGCACCTGGGCGAGGGTGTCAGAGCGCATCGCACAGTATTTCTCGATCAGCGGCGTCGGATCGCTGGTATCGACGATAGACGGACGCAGGGTGGCACCCACCGAGAAGTGCAGATAATCGACACCGCGGGCGGCCAGCTTTTCCAGCAGATACATGGTGTCGTCAAAGCGGATCCCCGGGACCTCCATCTCCTCCGGCGAGAAGCGATAGCCGATGATAAAGGCATCGTCAGCATACTGGCGGGCCATTTTGTGGGTAATATCCAGCACCGCCAGTGGGAAACGGGCGCGGTTGTCGCGGCTACCGCCCCACTCGTCATCGCGCTGGTTGGAGTTCGGCGAATAGAACTGCTGAATGAGATAGGTGTTGGCGCCGTGAATTTCGACCCCGTCGAAACCGGCGAGGATGGCGCGACGAACGCCGTCGCCAAACTTGGCGATCATCCCTTCCACTTCTTCTCCGCTCAGCGCCCGCGGCATGGCGGCGCCCTCACGCGGCGCGGCAATAGCGCTCGGCGCCACCGGCTGGCGCCCCCCGATCAGCTGCGGGTCGACCATACGGCCGCCGTGGTAGATCTGCAGAATCGCTTTTGAACCTTCGGCTTTGATCGCCTCAGCGATTTTCGCCAGGCCGGCAATTTTTTCATCATTATCGATGCCGATCGCTCCCGGGAAGGCCAGACCGTAGTCATCAATAAAGCAGCACTCGACAATAATGGTACCGATGCTTCCGGCGCGCGCGCGGTAGTACTCCACCAGCTCGCTGGTGACGGTACCATCGAAATAACCGGTGCAGGTGGTCATTGGCGCCATGAGCAAACGGTTTTTCAGCTCGGTACCATTTGGTAAAGTAAATGGCTGCAAAATACGTTCGTTACTGGTCATAAGTTACGCTCCAGATTTTAAAATATTAAAAGCTCAGAATGAGGTGACGGAATCATTAATGGTTTTGGTTTTTTAATTCCTGTTGTCATGCCAATAATATAACGCGTTTTTTAATTACTAAACCAATTACGTTAGTTATAAAACTATTTAACCTCAGCAATAACATCGCTACCTCTATTGTATTATTAAAATAATAAATAGCATTTACATAATACAAATGCGTGATAACAATCAGGATACTTTTGTTAACATAAACAATGACAAGAAAAACAGCAAAAATACAATAAAATCATAAAGATACTAAAAGTGAATATAATTTCAGCATTTATTGTTCATTTTTCTTTTAACATCTATCGATATTTTCGCCAAAATAACACCTCATCATATAGGGTTATAGTGATAATAAAAAAATAGTGAAATCACCGGCTTTTCTTGATCTTGATCAATTGCAACGGCCATTGAAAGCGCAATATATAAATAACCAACAAATTTAATTTAACGCCTCATAAAACGCGTTAAATAAGCGCCCTGTCGATACTCAGAAACGCAAAATAAAAACTAAAGTAACTTTTGTAATTAAAGAAACCACTGAGCAAGACGCTGGCGTAAACGTTATTTTCAACAACTTGCAGATACTCATTATGAAAGAGAAAAAGACAACCATACCGCCTGCCGGTGCAGTCAAGCCAACGACTGCGAATAAAAAACCTCTCCTGATGATGGCGCTGCCGATTATCGTTGCCGTGCTGTTATTGTTCGTCCCGGTCCCCGAAGGCCTGCCGCCGTACGCCTGGCACTACTTCGCTATCTTTGTCGGGGTGATCGTCGGGTTGATTTTTGAACCGCTGCCCGGCGCCGTTATCGGTATCACCGGCGTGGTAGTTATTGCCCTGTGCAGCCAGTGGCTGCTGTTCAGCCCGGATCAGATGGCCGCGCCAGGCTTCAAAATGGCTGGCGCCTCCTTTAAGTGGGCGGTGAGCGGCTTCGGCAACTCCACCGTGTGGCTTATCTTCGGCGCGTTCATGTTCGCCGCCGGCTACGATAAAACGCAGTTCGGCCGCCGCCTGGCGCTGATTCTGGTGAAATATCTTGGCCGTCGCAGCCTGACGCTCGGCTACGCCATCACCTTCGCGGATCTGCTGCTGGCGCCGTTTACGCCATCTAACACCGCACGCAGCGGGGGGACTATCTACCCGATTATCGCTAACCTGCCGCCGCTGTACGGTTCAAAGCCAAACGATCCGAGCGCACGTAAAATCGGTTCCTATCTGATGTGGGTAGCGATCACCGCCGCCTGTATTACCAGCTCGATGTTCCTGTCGGCTCTGGCCCCGAACCTGCTGGCCCTGGCGCTGGTCAAAAGCATTGTTGGCATCAATATCTCCTGGGGCACCTGGTTCATCGCCTTCCTGCCGCTGGGTATCCTGCTGATTCTGGCTATGCCGCTGCTGGCCTACTGGTTCTACCCGCCGGAAGTGAAAGTCAATAACGAAGTGCCACTGTGGGCCGCGCGTGAACTGGAAAAACTGGGCAAACTGTCGCGCAATGAAATTCTGCTGCTGGTATTCGTCTGCTTCGCGCTGATGATGTGGATCTTCGCCGCCGACTGGATCGAACCGGCGCTGGCTGCCCTGCTGGTTATCGTGCTGATGCTGTGGACTGGCGTGCTCTCCTGGAGCGATATCACCAACAACAAAGCGGCATGGAACACCTTTGTCTGGTTCGCCACCCTGGTGGCACTGGCCGACGGCCTCTCCTCCACCGGCTTTATCGCCTGGCTGGGTAAAGAGGGCGGCGCGCTGATGAGCGGCATCTCCCCGGGGATGGCGACCATCGTCCTGCTGCTGGCGTTCTACCTGCTGCACTATTTGTTTGCCAGCACCACCGCGCACACCACCGCGCTGCTGCCGGCCATGCTGACCATTGCCTCGACTATCCCGGGAATGAATATGGAAGTGTTTGTCCTGCTGATGGTCACCTCGCTGGGCGTGATGGGGATCATCACCCCGTACGGTACTGGCCCAAGCCCAATCTACTACGGCAGCGGCTACCTGCCGACCAAAGATTACTGGCGCCTCGGCACCATCTTTGGCGCCATCTTCCTGGCCGCCCTGCTGCTGATTGGCTATCCGTGGATGTCCATGATGTTCTGATTCATAACCGTCGGGGCCAACTCCGGCGGTTTTACTCTTAGGGAGCAAAGCAATGTCGACTAAACCTTTTGTCTATCAGGAAACCTTTCCGTTAGCGCAAGATAAGACTGAATACTATCTGCTGAGCAAGGATCACGTTTCCGTGACCGAGTTCGAAGGCCAGGAGATCCTCAAAATCGATCCTCAGGCCCTCACTCTGCTGGCGCAGCAGGCCTTCCACGATGCGGCATTTATGCTGCGGGTGGATCATCAGAAACAGGTCGCGCAAATCCTTCTCGACCCTGAAGCCAGCGACAACGATAAATACGTGGCGCTGCAGTTTCTGCGCAATTCTGAAATCGCGGCGAAAGGCGTGCTGCCCACCTGCCAGGATACCGGTACGGCGATTATTATGGGCAAGAAAGGCCAGCGCGTATGGACCGGCGGCGGCGATGAGGCGGCCCTCACCCGCGGCGTCTATAACACCTATACCGAAGACAACCTGCGCTATTCGCAGAACGCCGCGCTGGATATGTATAAAGAGGTCAACACCGGCACCAATCTTCCGGCGCAAATTGATCTCTATAGCGTTGACGGCGACGAATATAAATTCCT
>ERZ1106969.638-NODE-638-length-33846-cov-7.858690_pt1 | contig 33846 bp, 27 predicted proteins | sample MGYA00403685_ERZ1106969 | MGnify/ENA primary metagenome ERZ1106969 (study PRJEB35170, sample SAMEA104062416) | human gut metagenome | biome: human gut; feature: human-associated habitat; material: faeces | place: Denmark | collected 2012-05-18 ... | reverse complement strand
AAGGAGAGATATAAATAATGAAATGCCCAAAATGTGGAAAGGATGTCATTTTACAAAAGAAACAGGTAGGGGTTGACGACAATGGCAATCCTGTTTTAAATGAATACGCAATCTGTAAAGATTGTAAAAAACAGTGGAATCTCGACAAACAGCGTGCAAAAAAAGCCGCTGAAAAAACACCAGTTTCTGAGCCGGAACACATAGTTTCAGCTCCAACACAGGAAAAAGCAGAGACACACACTGAAAAAGTACAAGAGAAAAAACAACCTGCTCAGAAAAAGAAACGCCCAGTTTCCGAAGTTTCTGTTTCTGAAAATCCTCAGAAACCAAAAAAGAAGCGTCCATCCTCTGAACATACAGACGATACCTCAAGAAAAAAGCGCCCTTCCGCTGAAACTTCTGACGTTAACAGTGTTCCCAAGAAAAAACGCCCGGTTTCCACAGATTCAAAAACAAGAGTGATTTCTGTACCGGAAGAATTAAAAAAAGAGACTGAGGAAGAACAACGTTATGGTAATATTCCTCCTGAAAAAGTACGCGCGAAGCGGGAACGTGCTGTAAAAAAGAGCTATGAAGATATGCTGGCATCTGATCCTGACAGAAAATCTGTACATAAACGTAAGCCTGCTGCCAAGCCAGTGGAAGAGCCTGAAGAACTTGAAGATGATGATGACTATGAAGATGATTACATCGTGCCAAGATTCCGTGTTCTTCGTGTAATCTTCGGAATTCTTTCTATCATCGCTTTTGGTTTCTTTACTTATAAAGGTGTCATCAGCGGACTGGACAGCATCACATCTGGAAGCAATTCCAACATTGGTACTTTTTATGTCATCATGGCTCTTTGCATGTTGATCTCCGGACTGCTTCTTCTCATTTTACAGAAGAGCAATACCATTGTCGCATTCCTGCTTCCAACACTCTTTTATCTCGGATGCGGTGTGATCGGATTTCTCAAACGTGGCGATGACAAGATGCTCTTGTACAGTGCGATTGTATGCGCAGCACTTGCTGTGATCTTCCTGATCCTGACGATCCTGTCCAGACGCGACACAGAGGAAGAAGACGAAGAATTCGATGATTATGACGATCCATTTGAAGATGATCACGATAATTACTAATTTCAAATTGATATTTTATGCCGGTCTGATCTGATTCAGACCGGTTTTTCACGCTTCTTTTTTTCCGGCATATACTTTTAGTAACAGCTTTCAAACTATGGAGTGCTTATGAAAAAAAGAATTCTATCACTTTGTCTTGCTGCATCCACAATTCTGCTCGTGGGATGCAGTTCTTCACCAGATTCGGTTCCAACCAACTCAAATTCTTCAAAAAAAGAACTTACCAGACTTACTTTAAATGAAGTCGCACACTCTATTTTTTACGCTCCTATGTATGTTGCAATGGAAAAAGGCTATTTTCTCCAGGAAGGAATCGATCTCCGACTTCATACAGGATTTGGAGCCGATAAAACCATGACGGCTGTACTGTCCGGCGAGGCAGATATCGGCTTTATGGGCTCAGAAGCTTCCATTTATACTTACAACGAAGGGGCTTCTGATTTTGTCGTAAATTTTGCACAGCTCACTCAGCGCGCCGGTAATTTTCTTGTTGCCAGAGAAGAAATGCCAGACTTTAAATGGGCAGATTTGAAAGGAAGTACTGTGCTTGGCGGCCGAAAAGGTGGTATGCCGGAAATGGTTTTTGAATATATTCTCAAACAGCGTAACATCGATCCTCAAAAAGACTTGACAATCGTTCAAAATATTGATTTTGGTTCCACTGCAGCAGCCTTTTCAGAAGGGCAGGCTGACTATACCGTAGAATTCGAACCCGGAGCCACTTCGCTGGAAACCGGTAAAAAGGGGTACGTCGTCGCATCTCTCGGAACCGACAGCGGATACGTCCCATACACCGCATTTAGTGCACGGAAAAGTTATATCCATGAGCACCCGGATACCATCCAGGGATTTGTAAATGCTCTGCAGAAAGGAATGGACTATGTACAGACGCACACACCACAAGAAATCGCCCGCGTCATTGCACCTCAATTCCCGGAAACAGACCTTTCTACCATCACCACCATTGTATCCCGATATTATGAACAGGATTCCTGGAAAGAAAACCTGATTTTTGAACGTGACAGTTTTGAACTGCTTCAGGATATTCTGGAAAGTGCAGGCGAATTAAAATCCCGCGCGCCTTATGAAAAACTGGTCACAACTGATTTTGCAGAAACTGCCAAATCACAGTAATACTTCATAATTTCTTTCTGCTTTATTAACATTCCCTTCAAATTTATATCACATTTTTTACACAATTTCTTTTTATACTATAGTTGTTCCAAAGAACAGAACACTTTTTCATAAACTTTTTCCCCTTTTGAGTCACATTTGATATGTGGCTCTTTCCTTTTGCACCTTTATCTTGCATCTTTCTGAACGCAATGTTACTCTATATATAAAATATCCAGGAGGCTATCACATGATCGATAAAAAACTCATCCCTGTCAAAGGATTAAAAAAAGAACCTTTTTCTGGTTCTCACTTTGGAATGCGCTATTATTTCTGTGCAGATGACACAAAAGAAAATTTTCTGGTCTTTGTTTATCCGGAGCCATGGTCTTTTTCGAAAACGCCGGACGACCAGAAAACGCAGAATACCTTTCCCATGACGGAAGAGGGGATGGATGCTGCCATAGACTGGCTTTTGGAGCAATATGAAGCCCGGCGGGATTTCTGGAACTCTGTTTCAAAAGACACAATGCATCTTGTCAACCAGACTTCTTAATTCTAAAAAATTTATAAGTTCCAATTTATACTTTCGTTATATTTAATTAAGATATTTTTTTACTTCTTGTCACACCTCATTCACAATTCATTGCTATTCTATATACATCAAGATGAAAGAAGACGATGGTTGCACTTGCAGAGCAGCTGTGGCCATCGGACTTCACCTAAATATTTTAATCAGACATTACCTAATTTTTAGATAAATTTTCCCTTTTCTCAAGGCTGCACAGGAGACACTCCTGATGCAGCCCCTTTTCCTGTTACCGGATATAACCTTCTTTATATGCTTTCTGCTTATTTGCCTCATATAACTCGGCAAATACACTTTCATAGTAAGGACGTACGAAGAACACTCCTGCCAGACCGAACGAAATCTTTTCCAGAATAAACCAGCCGATAAAAGAAAGATCTAACACAAATACATCCAACTTCTGTCCCATCATCATACAGCGGCTAATCTGAAATGCTTCCTGTCTGTTCATGGTCGGGTTCTCTGCCAGAATATACGGGATCATCCGATACTCATAGTGCTTGATGATCCCAGGTACGATCAATAACAATGTCCAGAGAGCTGTATACAGATTTTTCAAAAAAATGGTAAGCACAATGTTTCCATAGCTGCCATTCTGAAATCCAAAGAAGACCGTTCCCGCCGGCGGATTCTCCCTTCTATTCTGAATAAAAAATCGAATACCCCCTACATATATCACATTGCCTGCGAAAACTTTGAGCAGCAAAAGCCCCCATGCCAGAAATATGGTAAAAACAGACCACAGCATTCCCAGCCAGTAACCGACTCCGTCAAATAATCCCGCAAACCATCCGTGATGACCATAGGCCGGAAACACATTTGTATACTCTCTGACCTTCACCACAATCTCTTCTTTCACTCCATCCGGCTCCATCATCAGCACAATCGTCAAAACCAGCGCTATGGCAACACACATCCAATAGTTTTTATAAAAATTCATCTTCGCATTATTTTTTAATTGTTCTCTTGTCCAATTCTGCATCTTTTTTTCTCCAATTCTGTCCCGTCATTTCATCCGTTTTCTATTATACGTCTGAATATAGGGAAAATCTACCGCATTTACCGATATTCCGGAAAATACTTTTCAAAACTCTTTTGCAGATTTGCTTTCGTTTCTTCTTCCATCTGACGGTATCGCTTCATCAGAGACTGTCCTTTTTGCGTAACTGTACATTTTCCTCCGCTCTTTCCGCCGTGTCTGCGATCCAGCAATTCATATCCCAGCTCTTTTTCTGCACGGTTTATTATCTTCCATCCTTTACTATAAGACATGCCCATTTCACTGCAAGCATCCTTCATGGATTCCGTTTTCAGAAGATATTCCAACAGAATGACCAGCCCTGGCCCAAATACAAGATCGTCCTGATATATTTTAATTTTTAAGATCGGGCGAAACATAACTCTGCCTCCTATTCTTCCAATAATAACACACATTTTGGATCTACCGATACATACTGCGGAATCTGACTTTGTTCACGTTCTGTCTTCATCCACATACACTCTTTTGGATTATTCCTGTTTTGAAATAAGATCGTCCATTCAAATGGTGCGCGCACCTGGCGGCTGACTGCAACTGGAATCCGATTCACGCCTCCGGATTTTGTCCCGTCTGCCGGTACAAAATCATGCGCTCTGATCCCTACATGAGTGATGTTCTCTGACACAGGAGTGTCCACCTTTAGTTCCATTCCCCAATCTGAGGCATACACCTGATATGTTCCCGTTTTTTTTGCTCTGGAAATATTTTTGCAGCCGGTCAGCCTTGCTGCCATCACTCGCTCCGGCTTTTGAAACAACTTTTTTGTATCTTTTTCTATCAAGATTTTTCCCTGCCCCATCACCATCGTCCGGTCACACAGTTTGTAAATCTCATCCCGGTCATGACTTACGATGATCGTTGTCCCGCCAAACTCCCGAAAATGTTCCTGCAGCTCAAACTGCAATTCTTCTTTCAGATAACTGTCCAACGCTGAAAAAGGTTCATCCAAAAGCAGGATCTCCGGCTTTGAAGCAAGAATTCTTGCAAGTGCCACTCTTTGCTGCTGCCCTCCTGAAAGATGAGACGGATTGCTTTTTTCCAGCCCGAGCAGATGAAATTTCTCAATCATTTCCATTGCCAGGCTTCTTTTTTCCGCTTTCTTTTCCCGGATCCCCGCCTCAATATTCTGAAGCACTGTCATATTTGGAAACAAGGCATAGTTCTGAAACAAATATCCGACCCTGCGTTTTCTTGGCGGAAGATTGATCTGATTTTCACTGTCAAACAACACTCTTCCTCCGGATTGGATGTTCCCCGTATCCGGAATCTCGATTCCTGCGATCACCTTTAATGTCATACTTTTCCCGCATCCGGAAGCACCCAGAATTCCAATGCATCCGCCTGCCGCCGTAAATTCGATCTGCAAAGGGAAATTTTTCAGTTGTTTTGAAAACTCTGCTTTCAGTCCTCCCATCATCCGTGCTGCCTCCGATTATATTTTTGGAATCCGCGTGTAACTGCATTCATCCCGGTTACTACTAAAAATGAAATAACCACCAGAATCCCCACATAGCGGTATGCCTCATCCATATTTCCTGCTGCCACAGCAGAATAGACCGCAAGCGGAAGGGTTCTTGTCTCTCCGGCTATATTTCCTGCAATCATAGCAGTCGCCCCAAATTCTCCCAGACCTCTTGCAAATGCCAAAATTCCACCGGACAGAATCCCGGACATCGCATTAGGAAACCATACTTTCCAAAACAAATCCCATTCCGTCATTCCCAGAGTACGCCCTGCATAAAGCAGATTCACATCTACCTGCTGCAAAGCACCCCGTGCGGAACGATACATCAGTGGAAATGAGATCGCCACTGCCGCCAGGACCGTTGCCTGCCAGGAAAATGCAATCTTGGTTCCGAAATATTCCAGAAAAAATCTGCCCACCAGGCGCTTGACACCAAATATATATAAGAGGAAAAACCCTGCCACAGTAGGCGGCAGTACCAACGGGAGTGTGAGAATCCCGTCACAGATCATCTGCACTTTCCCACTGCGGATCCGCTCTACTGCATACGCTGCTGCCAGCCCAAGAAAAAAGGTGATCACAATCGAAACAGATGCTGTTTTCATCGAGACGATGATCGGTGAAATTTCCATATGTACTCCTTTCCTATGCAGCAGAAAATGTTTTTTCCTTATTCGTTCTCATTTCTTTGAAATCCATAAGATTCAAACACTTTCAAAGCCTCTTCAGACTGTAAAAACTCTACAAATTTCTCTGCTGCCTTTTTGTTCTCAGATGCACTCACTACTCCAACCGGATAGATTGCCGGTTCTACCATACTTCCCTTCGGTGCCTCTGCTGCTACTTTTACCTGATCCGTTGTTGCTGCATCTGTTGCATACACGATTCCCGCATCTGCGCTTCCTTCCTCTACCCATTTCAAAACTTCTGTCACATTCGTTCCAAGGCTGGCTTTTGCCGACACACTGTCCCAGATTCCAAGATTCGTCAGCACTTCTTTGGAATACTGCCCCACCGGAACGCTTTCTGGGTCCCCGATTGCGATCACATCCGCTTTTGTGATATCTGCAAATTCCTGCAAATCCAGATCTGATTCTGCGGCAGTGATCAATACGATCTGATTCTGAAGAAGATCCACCACAGAATCGGTTTCGACCAGTCCCTGCTCCGAAAGTGCACGCATCTGTTTGGTTGCCGCTGACATAAAAACATCGGCTGCAATTCCTTCTTCAATCTGTGTCTGTAATTTTCCGGAGCTGTCATAGGTACCTTTTACAGTGATATCCGGATTCTCCTTTTCAAACATCGGAATCAGCTCTTCCTCATAAGAATATTCCAGACTTGCTGCCGCAGCGATCAGCAGTTCTACCGGCTTTTCCTCCTGATTTGTTTCTTTTATCTGTTCTTCTGTTTTTGCTTCCTGGCATCCCACTAACAGGGAACCTGTCAATGCTGTCAATGCAAGAGTACTCCACATTTTTCTTCGCTTCATATCATACATCCTCCTGCATATTTTTCTTTTATTATACATCAAGTTGTTTTTAAAAACAACTTGATCTACCGGAGAAAAGCCCCCTTAGGAGCTTTTTTCTCTGGCTCTTATTTCTTTTTCTTTTCGTAAGGCGTTCCATGCAAAGGCAACTTCGTCTGGAACTCACCTGTCAGTTTATAATAGGCACCTGTAATCGCTGGAGCAGTCGGAATGGATGTGATCTCTCCGATTCCAATTGCTCCATATCCCTGCCTGATCCCCGGTTTTTCAATGATCAATGGCTGAATATCCGGCACCTTGTCCGCCCGGAATAATCCCAGTGTTCCAAATCGGGAAACAGGTCTTCCTTCCTTGATCTCATACTGTTCTGTCAATGCATATCCCATTCCCATGACAACACCGCCTTCAATCTGACCTTCCACACTGATTGGATTCACGGCTTTTCCAACATCATGCGCAGCCACCATTTTCCGGATCGTACCATCTTCATTCAAGATACAGACCTGAGTTGCATACCCATATGCCACATGAGATACCGGATTGGGAACATCGCTGCCCATCTTGTCCGTTTTGGCAAGATATTCTCCATAATATTCCCTGCCTTCCAGTTCCTGCAGAGAATGCTCTTTCAAATCCTCATATAACTTCTCACATGCACGTCTGGCAGCCTCTCCGGTAATCAATGTCTGTCTGGAACCAGAAGTCGTTCCGGAGTCCGGAGAATTGGAAGTATTCGCCGGGCAATAGAAAATCTGCTCTACCGGAATCTGTGCTGTCTGTGACACCACCTGAGTCAGCACTGTTCCCAGTCCCTGCCCGATGCAGGAAGCTCCTGCATGAATCTGTACCTTTCCATCCTGTACAAGCAGGCGGCATCTGCCCCAGTCTGGAAGTCCTACTCCTACACCGGCATTTTTCATCGCACAGGCAATTCCCGCATACGGAGTCTGTTCATAAATCTCTCTGACCGCTTCCAGAGTTTCTGCAATTCCTGTGGATTCATCCGCAATCTGTCCATTTGGAAGTACCTGTCCCGGACGGATTGCATTGCGGTATCGAATTTCCCATGGAGAGATTCCCACCATCTCTGCTAACAGATCTAGATTTCGTTCCGATCCAAAACAAGTCTGTGTCACCCCAAAGCCACGAAATGCACCTGCCGGTGGATTATTGGTATACAATGCTTTTCCATCAATATCAATGGTCTGGAAATTATACGGTCCCGCTGCATGTGTACAGGCTCTTTGCAGAACCGGTCCGCCCAGAGATGCATAAGCCCCTGTATCTGCCACTACCACAGCTTTCATTGCTGTCAGATATCCATTTTCATCACATGCCGTGGTAATATCCATCCACATCGGATGACGTTTTGGATGAACCGTGATACTTTCCTGTCTGGATAATTTCACCTTTACCGGACGTTTGGTAAGATATGCCACCAATGCTGCGTGATGCTGCACGCTGACATCCTCTTTTCCTCCAAATCCACCGCCTACCAGCTTATTTTCCACGATCACCTTTTCCGGCGGAAGCCCCAGCATCATGCTGCACTCATGCTGGGTATCATACGTTCCCTGATCGGAAGAATAGAGAAATACCCCATCATCAAACGGCATCGCCACTGCACATTCCGGCTCCAGAAAAGCATGTTCTGTCCACGGAGTTTCATAATGTCTGGTTACTTGAAATCTGGAATTGGCAATCACTTCATCTGCATTTCCTCTGACCAGATGTTCATGGGCAAGTACATTGCCATCCGGCTGAATTTCCGGATGAATCCTGGGTGCATCCTCTTTTAATGCCTCAAATGGATCCAGTACCGGAGGCAGCACCTCATACTCCACCTCTACCAGTGCCTTTGCCCTCTCCAGAATCTCCTGAGATTCTGCAGCGATCAGACAGACTGCATCTCCAATATAATGTGTCACATGTCCTACAGGAATCATCGTATCCCAATCCGGTTTTAAGTGTCCTACTTTTACAGACCCCGGAATATCCTCTGCTGTATATATACCGATCACACCTTCCAGTTCCAACGCCTTTTCCGGGTGGATTGCCAACACTCTCGCTCTTGGATATTCCGCACGTACTGCACTGGCATAGATCATATCATCCAGATATACATCATCCGGATACTGCCCGGTTCCAAGCACTTTTTCCCTTGCGTCTACACGCAGGATCGGGTCTCCGACCGATACCACTCCACTGACGTCCTCTGTAGGAAGATTTTCCCGAAACATCTTTGCAGCAAGTAAAATAGCCTCCATAATCTTTTTATATCCCGTACAACGACAGATATTATTCCGGATCGCTGCTGCTACTTCTACTCGACTTGGATCCGGATGTTGATGCAGAAGTCCCTTTGCACACATCACCATTCCAGGAATACAAAACCCACACTGCACTGCCCCCACTTTTGCAAATGCATAAGCATAGACGTCTTTTTCCCGCTCACTCATTCCTTCTACGGTAACTATTGATTTCCCCTGCAATTTGGAAAGCATGGGGATGCATGCCCGTGTTGCTTTTCCGTCGATCAGTACAGTGCAAGTTCCGCATGCCCCCTGACTGCATCCATCCTTTACAGAAATAAGCTTCAGTTCGTCGCGCAAAAAGCGCATCAGTTTCGTATCCTTCTCTACTTCATAATCTTTTCCATTTACATGAACCATCAGCATATGAAAAACCTCCTTTCGGGATATTTCCCCTCTATTCTGTCATATCTTCTCTCCTATCAATATCTTTTAATTCTTCCGGTGCGCACTCTATGATCCGGATGTTTGCTTTATATTGTTTCATCACCTGCCTGCCGCCCACATCTCCTGTCAGACGTAAAAGCTCCGGAAAATACTTCTTTCCCCACAGTACCGGATTGCCGCGCTTTCCATCATATCCGGCACACACAATGCTGTTTTTATGAAGGCATCCCTCTTTTAAAATTCTCTGGATCGTCGACACCTGGATTCCCGGCTGATCACAGACGAGAAACAAGATCCCCTCCAGATCCGGATGTTTCAAAAGCAACGTCTGCACTGCCAAAATAACAGAATGCGAAATTCCAAGCTCCGGCTGTCTGTTTTCTGCAACATCGATCCCTGCTCTTTGTGCCTCTTCCGACAATGCCTCTCGTGCCGTCACAACAACCCGCAAAAGCCCTGAAAACGCCTTCATTTTCTTTAGTGCATGCTGATATAACGGCATCCCCTGTACAACTTCCGCTAATTTGTCTCCTCCGAACCGTTTTGCTTCTCCTGCTGCGAGAAGCGCCACTGCATATTTTCCATAAATCTGGTCAAATAAAGACACTGCTTCCAGTACACCCCCTCCGACAGCTCGTGCCTTATCTGAGATCGTGATGCAGTGTTCCTGTTCACATCGTGCGTCAATATCACCGATTTTCAAACCTTCTGTAACCAGCACCTCCGGCTGCAGCATTCCCCGGACGATTCCGCTCATTTTTGCATACACTGGTTTTCCCCCTGTATATGCAACAATCTGCCCTTTTTCTACAGTCTCTCCGATTGCCGCCACAGGTTTCATCATTCCCGGTGCACTGGCACGGATCAGACGCTCTGTTGTAAATCCTCCCACATTTCCAGGAATCCCGGTGTTGGCAATTGCTTCCTTTTCCCAGATCACGCTGCCCAATGTGTGCCCTCTTTTCGTTTCAATGACACAGTGACAGTCTTTTCCTGCATAAAATCCCGGTCCTACACCAATTACAAATGGTGCATCTGTGATCCTTGTCCCCAGATTCTTCTTTGCCAGGATCGCATCGACTACGACATCTGGATGAAATGTCTGGATAATCTCCGCTTCCGGGTCGATCATCACCGGAATCTCTCCTCTTTGTAAGATCCATTCCGCCTCTTTTTCATCTTTCGCCAACACACCTTTTAAGTCTTCCACTTCTGCCGTATGTTCATAGACTGCTCTGGAGAGAGCCACGGTTCTCCTTACCGTCAGCGGAACCGCAATCTCTGTCATAATAATCTGATGTCCTGCATGATATAAACGAGAGGCAATCCCTGTTGCCAGATCTCCTGCCCCTTTGATCACAATTTTCATGTTTCTTCCTGCCTTCCTTCTGCTGTCACTGTCACATCTGTGAATCCCAATTTTTCCAGTTCCCTGCAGATTTCCTCTGCTGTCTTTTTTCTCTGCTGTGTATCTGCTTTATTCAAAATGACCTGATACCGCATATGTTCTTTGACGCCTTTTTTTCCTCCCCTTGCATCCAGGGCAAGCCGCGCAAGATCCTGCGCAGATATCCGGTCTGCTATATTCTTCTTCAAAATCTCTGCTGCCAGCTCCGGCCGAAAACAAACATCCAAAAATCGTTCTCCCACGGCATCCAATCCATAAACTGCCAGCACCCTTGTACTTTTTGGATAGATTACCGGTTCCCATGTCTCCGGTACTTTACAGGGAAGCTCTCTGGCTCCGTCTGCTTCGATCAGAATCAGATTCAAAGGAGCTTTTCTCACCTGATCCAGAACCTCTTCGGAAACTCCTTTGACCTTTTGCGGATGCTCGTCTTGTTCCGCAAACCAAACCTGACTGCTCTTCTTCCATTGCTGTGTAATTCTCTCAAAATCTGCTGCAAGTAAAAACTGCGCTTCTTTCTTCATCCGAGTGGTCGTAGTCACCGCCACCCTTTTCTGCCTTTTTTCCATTTCATCCGCCAACCTGCGGATCGTCGTTGTCTTTCCGCCTGCACCGACCACAGAAATCACTTCTTTTTCCGTAATCTGCAGTCCCTCTAAAAGAGAGTCCTGTTTCTGCAGTATTCCGTTCTTCCATCTCCATATTTTTTCCATGCTGCCTGCTGTCTCTTTTTTTATTTTTGGGGGCTTCTTTCACAGCAGCCCCCTTCACTTTACCGAACTCTTATCCAACTTGCAACCTTTGATTTCATCTCAACAGATATGGATACTCACGACACACTGTTTCGATCACACGACCCAGGCCTTCCGGAAGGTCCGATGGTGCATCCGGTTCCCATAAGAATGTCTTTCCAAAAAACCGCACTTTACACTGGCCTGTTTCTGAATTTAATACTGCAAATCCCTGATTCTTACTGTTCTCCAGATCTGCTTCCGTTGCAAACAATGTAAATTTATCCAGGTACGGCGCACTGGAATATGGACAGAAGCTCTTACAGTTTCCGCACTCATTACATAAATAATCCACATGTATGATCTGATGTTTTTCCATACCAGGTATCCGAATTGTGATATTGGCACGGTTTGGACAGACTTCCACACAATTTTCACAGATTGCAGAACATCCAAGACATCGTTCCGCCTCTTTGGACTCTTCCTGTTCCTCTTTTAAGATTCCTCGTTTTGCATATACTTTTTCTTCCTCTGCAGGACGATCAAAGTCACGTGCCAGTGATTCTCCTATGATTGCTTCTGCCGCTTTTCGTCCATCCCGGATTGCCTCTACCACAGTTGCCGGTCCATACAGGCCATCTCCTGCTGCATACACATCTTCCTGACTGGTCTGAAGTGTTTTCTCATCCACATAGAGTTTCCCTTTCTCAGAAACCTGAAGCCCATTTGCCTGATACCAGTCCGTCGGTACCTTTTCTCCGACTGCCGCGATCAGAGTATCTGCCGGGATCAGAACTGTCTCACCGGTCTCAGACACGCCTCTTCTTCCGGATGCATCATAATCGGAAAGCTTCATCACTTTGCAGAGCAGCTGTCCATGTTCCAATTTCACCGGAGAAAGCAATTCCTTAAACTCCACACCATCTTCCAATGCCATGATCAGCTCTTCTTCATCTGCCGGCATATATCGTCTTGTTCTTCGATATACCAGATATACATGCTCCACTCCTGCATTTCGCTTCGCAGCTCTTGCAGTATCCATTGCCGTATTTCCACCGCCGATCACAACCACATTTTTGCCAAGTTCTGCCTTTCCACCGGTCTGCTTAAACTCTTCCAAAAATTCCAAAGCATTCTTCGGTTCTCCTGCCTCTAATTTCAGACTTCCCTGCACCGGGGCGCCCACTGCCAAAACGATTTTCGTATATTCCTGCTGTCTGAGTTCCTCCAAAGATTCTACTGTTGTACTGCAGCGAATCTCCACCTGCATTTTCCTTAAGATGTCAACATCTTTTTCAATTGCATCCTCGGAAATACGAAACGGCGGGATCACGTGACGGACTACACCACCCAGTGTCTCTTTTGCTTCGAATATTGTCACTTCCATACCACCTTTACGCAGGAAGTATGCTGCTGCCATACCTGCCGGACCGCCTCCGATCACTGCTGCTTTGCCCGTCTTGGTAACAGCCGGAACCGGAAGTTTTTCCAGCAGTGCCTCATACCCGTATGTCGCTGCCTGCAGTTTCATCTCCCGGATGTGAACAGGTGTCTCGTAAAAGTTTCTGGTACATTTACTCATACAGTTATGCGCACAGATGGTTCCCGTGATAAAAGGAAGCGGATTTTTCTCTGTGATCACTTCCATTGCTTCTTCGTATTTTTCCTCTTTTACCAGCTGTAAATACGTTGTGATATCCTGGTGGATCGGGCATCCTTCTTTACATGGAGCGACAAAACAATCCAGAAGCGGCACTTCTTTCTTCATCTTTCTTGACGGCAGAGGCTTCATTGATTTCAAATGATGTGGATCTTTTACTGCATCTTCTGCAAGTTTTCCTGCTTTTTCCACATCTACTCGCTCAAATGGAGCACTTTCTTTGTGAAGAAGCTCCGCCATCTGAGTCAGTCTCTGGTATCCTCCCGGCTTCAGCAGTGTCGTTGCCACAGTCACCGGCCAGATCCCTGCATCAACAATTCTTTCTATATTATAGTAGTCTGCTCCTCCGGAATAAGAAATCCGCAGTTTTCCATCAAATTCTCTGGTCAGTTTTGCTGCCAGAGAAATAGACAACGGATACAATGCCTTTCCTGACATATACATCTCTTCACTTGGAAGTTCATTTTGCTTGACATCCACCGGGAACGTATTGGTGATCTTCACGCCAAATTCCAGATTTCTCTCCTGTGCGGTATGCATCAATCGTTTCAGCATCGGTACCGCATCCTCATACTGCAGATCATCTTTGAAATGGAAATCGCCAAACTGTACATAATCATATCCCATGTCATCCATGGTTTTCCTTGCGAATTCATACCCAAGCAATGTCGGATTACATTTTACAAAGGTATGAAAGCCTTTTTCTGTCAGCAAATACATTGCAATCCGCTCGATCTCCTGCGGCGGGCATCCATGAAGTGTAGATAATGTCACAGAATTGCAGATTTCCGGTGAGATCTGCGCAATCTCTTCTTTTGTTACATGTTCAAACCAATCCGCATGCTCCAACAAATATGCCTTACAGTGTTGGAAGATCTCCGTATGTTCTGCATCTTTCATCGCATTTAAAAAGGCGTCTACCTTCGGAGACTGAATCCCCGCCAGGTCATACCCTACACTGATATTGAACTGAAATCCATTCATATCTCCCAGGTCAAATTCTTTTGCGATCACCTTCAGCAAAAACCATGCTTTGATATATTCTTCCATTGCCTGGGGTACCGTCAGCTCCGTAGACCATTCACAGTTATAGCCTTCATCATCCGCCTTGATACATGGACGGTTGATGCATGCTGCCAGTTCTTCTCCATCCATAACCTGTACTGTCTTCAGCTCAAAGAAACGGCTGCCCGCATAATATGCTGCCACAATGTTCTGTGTCATCTGCGTATGTGGTCCTGCCGCCGGTCCGATCGGTGCCTCCAGATCACGGCCGAACATCGTACGATGATACATTCCGTCCGCGCGGTAAGCACGATGCTGTCCAAACACAGTGCCGCTTTTTTTCTTTTCCTGCAATATCCAGTCTACCAACTGTTCAAATGACATCGGTGTCATAACTTCACTCATCTTTCCCCCCTCCTATGCGTTGATACGATCTGACAGTTCTTTTGCTGCCTGCCGGCAGTCTGCCATTACTTTTGCTTCATCAATATGCAGAAGTTCCCTGTCTTTCATCAGGATTTTTCCATTTGCCACGGTTGTTACGACCTGTTTTCCGGTCATGCCAAACAGAATATGACTGTTTGCATTGTCTCCGTTCATCGGCGTCAGCGGATCATAGTCTACAACGATCACATCTGCCGCTGCCCCTTCTTTCAATACTCCGAGTTTCTGCGGAAAATAACGCTCGGCAATTTTTACATTGCCTTCAAACAACATCGTCGGAACTTCTCCCCATGCAGCATTTGGATCGCACAAATGATGCTTATGCAGCATATTGGCCACTTTATACGACTCTGTCATGTCGTGTGTGTATCCATCCGTTCCAAGTCCTGTCAGGATTCCACGGTGTACCAGTTCCATCGTTGGCGGACATCCGCAGGCATTCCCCATATTGGACTCCGGATTATGTACGACCATGGTGCCTGTCTCCTTGATCAGATCCATCTCATGTCCGTTGATATAAATACAATGGCCAAGCAGCGTCTTCTCTCCCAGGATTCCCCAATCCATCAGACGATCTACGATCCGTTTTCCATAATGCTTCAAACAGTGATGCAAATCTTCGATTCCTTCCGCCACATGAATGTGATATCCCACACCTTCTGGTTTATTCGCTGCTGCCAGTTCCATGGTTTCATCCGAAATGGTAAACTGTGCATGCATTCCCATCATTCCTGCGATCATACTGTCATTTTCTTTTTGTACATGCCGGAGAAATTCTGCGTTTTCCATGACAGAATCTCTTGCTTTTTCTTTTCCATCACGGTCTGAAATCTCATAGCATAAACAAGATCGGATCCCGCTCTCTTTTGCTGCTTTTTCGATTTCAAACAGAGAACCGCGAATCGAGCCAAAACTTGCATGATGATCAAAAACAGTCGTCACCCCGTTTTTGATCGAATCAATATAAGTAGCCATGGCACTCAAATATGTATCATGCAATGTCAGATTCCGATCAATGGTCCACCACATGCCATCCAGAATATCCAAAAATCCTTTTGGATCATATCCCTGCACTGACAGCCCCCTTGCAAACGCACTGTAAATATGTTCGTGTGCATTGATAAAAGCAGGCATGATCACCTGTCCCTTTGCATCTACGAACTCTGCTTCCGGATACGCTGCCTTTACATCCGAAAGCGAACCAACCTTTACGATTTTTGTTCCGTCAATTGCTACTGCTCCACACTCCAGATATGGATTTTCTGCATCTCTTGTGATCATCCTGCCGTTTCCTAAAATAAGCATACAAACCTCTCCTTTTCTTTTTGAGAATTTTTTGCTGCTGTTTTCTCTTTTCCTGCCTGGATCTATGACATCGTCATCCCCCACACATCAGAAAAAACAGGAACTCTAAAAAAGTATACAAATTCTACAAGGACAGTCCTTGCACGTCGCACTATATTTTGTATCTCCTGTTTCGCAGCTCTGATTTTTGTATATTTTCCCCAGAACCGCTTTTGTTATCTATAGAATACCATCAAAACTGCACAAATGCAATATCGGCTCTAAAAGTTTTTTAGGTTATCTAAAAGTTTTTTAGAAAAACTATTGATTTTATGAATTTTTATGATATTATGAATTTAGAAGCAGTTGTTTTTGATAGATTTTACCAATGTTTTTTCACAAAGGAGGTTTCACTATGGACAATACGCTTACTCTTTTAAAGCAAATGGCACATGGTATTGCTGCACAGTTCGGCACTTCCTGTGAGGTCGTCATTCATGATCTGAACAAGGACCTTGAGACTTCTATCGTCCACATTGAAAATGGACAGGTGACACATCGCAAATCCGGAGACGGACCTTCCGGGATTGTTCTGGAGACCTTACACAAAAACACTGCCAAAGTACAAGATAAGCTGTCTTATCTCACACGTACCGAAGACGGAAGGATTCTAAAGTCCAGTACGCTTTACATACGAGATGGAGCCGGGAAAATATCGTATATCTTTTCCATCAATTATGACATTACCGCGCTGCTCACGGTAAACAACGCACTGGAATCCCTGCTTCACACAGAACAGGAATCCGGCATCCGTACCGTACGTGAACCGCTCGAACCACAGACCATCACCCGCAATGTAGAAGAACTTCTGGAGGATCTGATGCAGCAGGGACTCTCACTGATCGGCAAACCCGTTGCTCTGATGACCAAAGAGGATAAGATTCAGGTGGTTCGTTATTTAAACGATGCAGGTGCATTTCTGATCACACGATCTGGAGATAAGGTTGCAAATCTTCTCAACATTTCTAAATTTACACTTTACAGTTATATGGATGCAGGAAAATAGCAGATAATAAGGAGGTTTTTACACATGGAGACAATCAAATGGGCAGTCAATCATATGCCAAAAACCGAAGATTCCAACCTTCCGGTTATGGCGCTTTCTGAAGTCAGAAAAGCCCGTGCATTTCACGAAAGTTTTCCACAGTACAGCGTCACACCACTGGTAAGACTAAACCACATGGCAGAAAAATTAGGACTTGGTTCCCTCTATATCAAGGATGAATCCTATCGATTCGGACTCAATGCTTTTAAAGTCCTTGGCGGATCCTTTGCCATGGCACGTTACATCGCACAGCAGACAGGGAAAGATGTCAGCGAGCTTCCCTACAACATCCTCACTTCTGAAGCGCTCAAAAAAGAGTTCGGCCAGGCCACCTTCTTTACTGCAACCGATGGAAACCATGGACGCGGAGTTGCCTGGGCTGCAAACAAACTGGGACAAAAAGCTGTTGTCCTGATGCCAAAGGGAAGTACACAGACGCGGCTAAATAATATTCTCAAAGAAGGAGCTGCTGCTTCCATCGAAGAATGCAATTATGATGAATGTGTACGTATGGCTGCAGAGATGGCTGCAAATACAGAACACGGCATCATCGTACAGGACACTGCCTGGGACGGTTATGAAGAAATTCCCGCATGGATCATGCAGGGATATGGAACCATGGCAATGGAAGCTGACGAACAGCTTCATGAAGATGGATGCGAAGCCCCGACCCATGTATTCATTCAGGCCGGTGTGGGATCTCTTGCCGGTGCCGTACAGGGATATTTTGCAAACCGTTATCCGCAGAACCCGCCAAAAGTTGTCGTTGTAGAAGCCGAAGCTGCTGCATGTCTCTACAAAGGTGCTGCTGCCGGAGACGGAAACATCCGCATTGTGGATGGTGATATGCCAACGATCATGGCCGGACTTGCCTGCGGAGAACCAAACACGATCTCCTGGGATATTTTAAAGAATCATGTAGACACATTTGTTGCCGCACCGGACTGGGTGGCTGCAAAAGGAATGCGCATGCTTGCCGCACCGATCAAAGGAGATACCCCGGTAACATCCGGAGAATCCGGCGCCGCACCATTTGGTACTCTGGCATGCATCATGTGCATGGATGAATATCAGGATTTGCGGGAACATCTGGGACTGGACGCAACTTCCCGGGTACTGCTCTTCTCCACAGAAGGAGATACAGATCCGGCACGCTACGAGTCCATCGTGTGGGATGGCAATGACAGATAGGTTTTATTTTATATAAGGAGGATTTTCACATGGATTTCAATAAAATCAAAGAAGCTGCAAAAAATTATGAGGCAGATATGACAAAATTTCTCAGAGAGATTGTAAAATTTCCGGGAGAAAGCTGCGGGGAAAAAGACCACATTGAACGGATTGCCGAAGAAATGCGAAAACTGAACTTTGACAAAGTCGAGATCGACCCGCAGGGAAATGTGCTCGGCTATATGGGAACCGGAAAAACACTCATTGGATTTGATGCTCACATCGACACAGTTGGAATCGGAAACCGTGACAACTGGGAATTTGATCCTTATGAAGGATTTGAATCTGACACGGAAATCGGAGGCCGTGGTACTTCTGATCAGCTCGGTGGTATTGTTTCTGCGGTTTACGGTGCAAAGATCATGAAAGATCTGGGGCTTTTAAGTGACCAATACACCGTTCTTGTCACAGGAACTGTTCAGGAAGAAGACTGTGACGGACTTTGCTGGCAGTACATCATCAATGAAGATCACGTCCGCCCGGAATTTGTCGTTTCCACAGAACCGACAGACGGCGGTATCTACCGAGGACAAAGAGGACGTATGGAAATCCGCGTGGATGTCAAAGGTGTATCCTGTCATGGTTCTGCTCCGGAACGCGGAGACAATGCCATCTACAAAATGGCTGATATCCTGCAGGATGTACGCGCACTCAATGAAAATGATGCCGAAGATGCAACCGAGATCAAAGGTCTCGTTAAGATGTTGGATGAGGCATACAATCCGGAATGGGAAGAAGCCAGATTCTTAGGCCGTGGTACTGTTACAGCATCCGAAATCTTCTTTACTTCTCCAAGCCGCTGTGCCGTTGCCGATTCCTGCTCTGTTTCCCTTGACCGCCGCATGACTGCAGGCGAGACATGGGAGAGCTGCCTGGATGAGATCCGTGCACTTCCAAGTGTACAAAAATATGGCGACGACGTTACAGTTTCCATGTATCACTATGACAGACCTTCCTACACCGGACTGGTCTATCCAATCGAATGCTACTTCCCGACCTGGGTCATTCCAAAAGATCACAAAGTTACGAAAGCACTGGAAGAAGCCTACAAAGGACTCTACGGAGAAGAAAGAATCGGATCTGCAGAAACCGTCGAGATGCGAAAAGCACGTCCACTGACAGACAAATGGACATTCTCCACAAACGGTGTTTCTATTATGGGACGAAACGGTATCCCTTGTATCGGATTCGGCCCCGGAGCAGAGGCGCAGGCTCATGCACCAAATGAAAAGACATGGAAAGCCGACCTCGTTGTGTGTGCCGCTGTTTATGCCGCACTGCCGACTTTATATTGTAAATAAATCGTAAAACCAAAAATCAGATCAACAGGCCTCGCCTGCATATATGGAGGAATCACACTATGAAAACATTACAGGATTACATTGATAAATTAAATGCACTGAACTTCAAAGACATGTACAACTCTGACTTTTTTCTGACCTGGGAAAAGACAGACGATGAACTGGAAGCGGTGTTTACACTGGCAGATGCACTCCGTTTTATGAGAGAGAACAACATCTCCACAAAAGTATTTGAAAGCGGACTCGGAATTTCTCTGTTCCGTGACAATTCCACACGTACCCGTTTTTCCTTTGCTTCTGCATGTAATCTCCTTGGTCTGGAGGTACAGGATCTGGACGAAGGAAAATCCCAGATCGCACACGGCGAGACCGTACGGGAAACAGCCAACATGATCTCCTTTATGGCAGATGTCATCGGAATCCGCGATGACATGTATATCGGAAAAGGAAACGCTTATATGCATGAAGTAGTTGACGCTGTTACAGAAGGCCACAAAGACGGTATTCTTCAGCAAAAACCAACACTTGTCAACCTGCAGTGCGACATCGACCATCCGACACAGGCAATGGCCGATATGCTCCACATCATTCATGAATTCGGCGGTGTCGAGAATCTGAAAGGCAAAAAAATCGCTATGTCCTGGGCATACTCTCCTTCCTACGGAAAACCACTTTCCGTTCCACAGGGTGTGATCGGTCTGATGACACGTTTTGGAATGGATGTTGTCCTGGCTCATCCGGAAGGCTACGAAGTATTTCCGGAAGTGGAAGCAATCGCTGCTGAAAATGCAAAAAAATCCGGTGGTTCTTTCACTAAGACCAACAATATGGCGGAAGCATTCAAAGATGCAGATATCGTTTATCCCAAAAGCTGGGCACCATTCGCTGCCATGGAAAAACGTACAGAATTATATGGAAACGGAGATTTCGAAGGAATCAATGATCTGGAAAAAGAACTGCTTGCACAAAATGCAGAGCACAAAGACTGGGCTTGTACCGAAGAACTGATGAAAACTACCAAAGACGGAAACGCATTGTACCTGCACTGTCTGCCTGCAGACATCACCGGTGTAAGCTGTGAATCCGGAGAAGTAGACGCCAGCGTATTTGACCGCTATAGAACACCATTATACAAAGAAGCCAGCTACAAACCATATATCATCGCAGCTATGATCTTCCTTGCAAAATTTGCGGATCCTGCTGATATCTTAAAGAAACTGGAAGAAAAATCCACACCTAGAGTTTTTGAATAAAACCTGCTATACTATTACAGATGCGAAATGGATTATATTCAGGAGGGACTAAGCTATGCTAAAATATGTAGAAACCAAACATGCACCTGCAGCCATCGGACCTTATTCTCAGGGAATCGTCTGCAGCGGACTTGCATTTTTCTCCGGTCAGATTCCACTTTCTCCAGAAACAGGAGAAGTTGTCGGAACGACGATCGAGGAACAGACCGAACAGGTCATGTTAAATATCAAAGCGCTTCTTAACAGCCAGAATGCAGATTTTACAGATGTTGTCAAAACAACCTGCTTCCTTGCAGATATGAAAGACTTTGCTGCATTCAATGAAATCTATGCAAAATATTTTACAGGCAAACCGGCGCGATCCTGCGTTGCTGTAAAAGATCTGCCAAAAGGAGTTTTATGTGAGGTAGAAACAATCGCATCAATCAGGGAGGAATAGATATGACAAGGAAGAAACGAATTGTCATCGCCCTGGGCGGAAACGCCCTGGGCAACACCCTTCCGGAACAGATGGCAGCTGTCAAGATCACAGCGCGCGCCATCGTTGATCTGATCGAGGAAGGATGTGAAGTTGTGATTGCTCATGGAAATGGCCCTCAGGTAGGAATGGTCAACAACGCAATGCTCGCCCTGACTCACGAAGATGCACACCAGCCCAATACCCCTCTTTCTGTCTGTGTTGCCATGAGCCAGGCTTATATCGGATATGATCTGCAGAATGCTCTCCGTGAAGAGCTCTTAAATCGCAATATCACCGATATTCCTGTCGCAACTATGATCACACAAGTACGTGTGGATGAACATGATCCAGCTTTTGCCTGTCCGTCCAAACCGATCGGACGTTTTCTTACAAAAGAACAGGCAGACGAAATGTCGCAGAAATATGACTACATTATGAAAGAAGATGCCGGAAGAGGCTACCGTCGTGTCGTAGCTTCTCCAAAACCACAGGAGATCATTGAAATCGGCACAATCCGGACGATGGTTGACTCCGGTGACCTTGTCATTGCCTGTGGCGGCGGAGGAATTCCGGTCATTCGTCAGGGCAATCATCTAAAAGGTGCCAGTGCAGTCATAGACAAAGATTTTGCCAGTGCGCTTCTCGCAAAAGAACTGGATGCAGATGTTCTGATCATCCTCACTGCTATAGAAAAAGCAGCCATTCATTTCGGGACACCAGAACAGACATGGCTGGATGATATCACAGTAGCTGAAGCAAAACAGTATATTGCAGAAGGTCATTTTGCTCCCGGCTCCATGCTTCCGAAGATGCAGGCGGCCGTAGAATTTGCAGAATCTGCACCCGGAAGGCAATCTTTGATCACATTACTAGAAAAAGCCAGAGAAGGAATTCAGGGGCTTACAGGAACCCGGATCCATCTCGAATAAAGGGGGACACCTTATTTATGAAACATCAGACAACCCGCTCTACCATTTTTGAACTAAGCGGAGTGCCTGCCCTTAATCAGGCATTTCCACTTGCACTGCAGCATGTTGTCGCAATGATCGTCGGCTGTGTAACGCCTGCTATCATTGTATCCGGTGTAGCCGGACTTTCGGAAGCTGACTCTGTTATTTTAATTCAGGCTGCCTTGGTTACTTCCGCACTTGCCACATTGTTACAACTGTTTCCATTTATCAAGACCCGGTATCTTACAATCGGATCCGGCCTTCCGGTCATCATGGGCATCAGCTTTGCCTATGTTCCGAGTATGCAGTCCATTGCCGAAGAGTATGATGTCGCCACCATTTTAGGTGCTATGATCGCAGGTGGTATCGTGGCTGTTTTTGTGGGACTTTTTATCCGGAAGATCCGCAAATTTTTCCCGCCTCTGATCACTGGAACCGTTGTATTTACAATTGGACTTTCTCTGTATCCGACTGCCATTAACTATATGGCCGGAGGGGTAGGCAGCGAAGATTATGGTTCCTGGCAAAATTGGCTGGTCGCTATTTTGACATTGACTATTGTAACGGTATTGAATCATTTTGGAAAAGGAATCTGGAAACTGGCATCCATTCTGATCGGTATCATCGGTGGATATATCATCGCACTGTTCTTCGGAATGGTAGACTTTTCTCCTATCCATGATGCTGCCCTCTTCCAGGTGCCAAGCCCGCTTCATTTCGGAATTCGCTTCGAACCTTCCGCCTGTGTCGCAATCGGTCTTCTGTTTGCAATCAACTCCATTCAGGCAATCGGCGACTTTTCCGCCACAACCAGCGGAGGAATGAATCGTATGCCAACAGATCAGGAACTGCAGGGAGGAATCGTAGGATATGGAATCTCCAATATTCTGTTTTCTCTCCTTGGCGGACTCCCGACTGCTACATACAGCCAGAACGTGGGAATCGTTGCAACGACAAAAGTTATCAACCGCTGTGTACTCGGCGGTGCGGCACTGATTCTGTTGATAGCCGGAGTGATCCCGAAATTCTCGTCTCTTTTAACGACAATTCCGTATTGTGTACTCGGCGGTGCCACAGTGTCTGTTTTCGCATCCATCGCCATGACCGGAATGAAACTGATCACATCACAGAATATGACGTTTCGCAATACTTCCATCGTGGGACTTGCAGCAGCACTGGGAATGGGAATCTCACAGGCAAGTGATTCTCTTGCCAGCTTCCCGGATTGGTTTGTCATGATTTTCGGAAAATCACCGGTTGTTGTGGCTACTCTTATGGCAGTTCTGTTAAATATCATTCTGCCAAAAGACAAAGAAGATTCCAATTGACCTTTTACGTATATTGAATACTCTTTCTTGTATGCAAAAATGTTCCTGCAGGATTTCCTGCCAGGAACATTTTTGTAATTATAACTCCCAAAATGTAATTTCTGCCTCCAAAGCTTGAATTTGTACTTCATATTCCTTTGGATAATATCTTGTAGAAAAAACAGCTTCTCCATCATTGATAAACACTTCCACTGAAGAGACGTCTGCCAGAATCCTGACATTTTTTATTTCACTGACTTCCCAAAAACGGATACTTCTTCCCGCTGAAACAGAAGCCTTGTCCTGACTCGTAAACTTCATCTCGAACCTTCCGTTTTCATATTCCAGGATCAGTTCGTTTGCCAGAACTGCCCGAAACTGATTCGCTGCAATGTTCTCCACTTCCACTTCAAATGTTTTCTTGCCCTTTTTCTCCAGGGTAGAGTTTGTCTGCATTTTTCCTTTTCTCAGATGGTTCAGCTCTCGAATTGGCTGCTGAAGGACTTTTCCTTCTTTTACCGATACTTCTCTTGGAAACGTAAAACAATGCTGCCATCCATCCTCCAGTGTCAGATTCGTATATTCTTCACAATCCGGCATTCCCATCCAACTGATGTGAATCCGTCGTCCATCCTCACTCTCAAAGCTCTGCGGTGCATAATAATCAAATCCATAATCCCAAAGTTCATAATCCGACAGCTTATATTGGGAAAGGAGATCCCCTTCTATCCGGAAATAACCTGACTGATAAACGTTGCGTGTATCCCAGATCCCACCGTCAAGTCCCTGTACTGAAACCGATAAAATTTTTCCGTCATCCACTGTAAAGTAATCCGGGCATTCCCACATATATCCGAATCGCTCTTCTGTTTTCACATCATTTCTATAAGTCCAGTGCAGCTGATCCTCTGACTCAAATATCAGAACCTTTCCTTCATCTGACTGTGTTCTTGCCCCTTGTACCATATAATACATACCGTTTTCTTTCCAGACTTTCGGATCTCTTACATGACAGGTCAGATCGTTTGGATAGTCACTGTTTCTCATCAATTCCTGCTTTCTTCCAAACTGCTTTCCATCTTCACTGACAACCAGAACCGTATTGGCTTCCCGTCCGGTTCGGATATAATCAAATGCTCCATCCTCCAGCTTTACATTTCCGGTATAATACAGATACAATTTTCCATCTTCCACAAATGCGGATCCGGAATAGACTCCATGACAATCAAACGGCTGATCCGGGAACAGACCGACGCCTTCATAATTCCATGTGATCATATCCGCACTGGTATAATGTCCCCACATTTTTAAACCACCATTGGCGTTGAACGGGGAATATTGAAAAAATGCATGATAAACGCCGTGAAACTGGCACAGTCCATTGGGATCATTGAGCCATCCTGTCGGTGGCATCAAATGCAGCTTCTGACGGAAGCAATCTTTTCCGTCTGCTTTTGCTTCTACGATTTTTACCAGATCTGCAAGATCTCTTGTCAATGCATTCATCTGTTTTCTCTCCTCATTTTCCTATTGCTTATGCCTTACTAAATCTTTTCATTTTTGAAAGTCCCATAGTCAACACAAATCCAACAATCAGTGAAATTGCAATTCCAATCATGTAATTAAGCATTCCTCCTGATTTAATACATACAAACCCTATAATACCTGCTGCTCCTGGAGAAATATTCAGTACATTTGTTAAAGTCACATAAGCACATCCCACTGCTGAACCAACCATTGCTGCATAGAATGGATATTTCATTTTCAAATTCACCCCAAACATTGCCGGCTCTGTAATTCCAAGTAATGCAGAAATACCGGATGACACTGCAATACTCTTCATTTTTTTATCCTTTGTGCATAATACAGCGGCAAGTGTTGCTCCACCTTGAGCCACATTATTACACGCTGCAATTGCAAATAAGAACGAACCGCCTGCTGCAATCAGCTGTATATCAACCGGCAGCAGACTGTGATGCATTCCTGTCATTGTCATCGGTGCATAAATAAATCCAAAAATAAATCCACCAACTGCCCCCAAACTATCATGCAACCAAAGAACACCATTTGTAATCCAGTCTCCTGCCGTCCTCATAACACCACCTACCACAGTAAATGTCAAAAATGCAGTTATCAGGATAGAAAGCGCAGGTGTCAACAGATTATCTAAATATTCTGGAATTGTCTTGTGCAATTTTTTCTCAAGAAAAGCAAGAATTGCTGCTGCTGCGAGCACTGGAAGCACCGTTCCCTGGTATCCTACCTTTTCAATTGTCAATGCACCAATCTCCCATACTGGAACTGTATTCTCCGTAATCGCAGAACCATAGGCATACGCATTCAACAGATCTCCTGAAACCATGATCATTCCCATAACAGCTCCCAGGTATGGATTTCCGCCAAACATTTTCGTTGCAGAAAATCCTACAAGAATTGGTAAAAACGCATATGCAGCACTGGCAAATGTATTAATCATAGCTGCTGCATCTGCAATTTGCGGATACATATCCACCAACGATTTTCCTGCTGCAAATAACCCTTGTGCTGTCAATACATTGTTCAATCCCATTAGAAGTCCACTTGCCACAAGCGCCGGAATAATCGGAACAAACACATCTGCCAACATTTTTACTAAACGCTGTAGTGGATTCATCTTCTGATCTGCTGCCTGCTTCACTTCTTTTTTAGAGCTTTCTTGTAATTCTGCATACTGAATAAAATACTTGTATACTTCGTCAACCGTTCCGCTCCCGATAATAATCTGAAATTGTCCTCCAGTTGCAAACTGTCCTTTGACTAGCTCTGTATTTAAAATTCCATCTACATCTGCCAGTTTTTCATCCTTCAACACCAGACGGAGCCTTGTCGCACAGTGCGCTGCACTGATCACATTCTCTTTTCCACCAATCAGGCGCAAAATCTCTTTCGCCGCATTTTGGTAACTTTGCTCTTTTCCCATTTTTTTCTTCCTCCATTTCTCATAAGTAGTTCCTTGTCTTTACATCTTTTCAAATATAATCATTGTGGCTGAAAAATCCTGCCGAACTCTTGGAATCGTGATTCCTGCATACATCAGTTCATCCCCTCCAAACACCTCCCCTGTTTCCACATTTTTGTATTCTGCCTTTGGATCCAACCCCCTGAGACGTAATGTTGGAATCCTATATGCAGATCTTGCCAGAATCTGAACATGACTAAAAACAATCTGGTTCCCATCTTCTGAAACAAAATTCCATGCAGACTGATTTTCAGAAAACGGATCTGCCAGTCTGTAATAAGCACCAAACTGAACTGTCCTGCGGATTCTCTTGTATTGTGCAATTTGTTTTTTTATCAGCTCCATTTCATCCTGAGAAAGTTTTTGTAAATCAAGCTCATACCCCAGATTTCCAGCAGCTGCAACAATATAACGTGTTTCCAGAGATGTCGTTCTGCCAACCTGATGATTCGGCACAGCCGAAACATGGGCTCCCATGCTGACTGTCGGAAATAGCATACTTGTTCCATGCTGAATTTTTAATCTGCACACAGCATCTGTATTATCACTTGTCCATGTCTGCGGCATATAATAAAGCATTCCTGCATCAAATCTTCCTCCTCCGCTGGAGCAACTCTCAAAAAGCACATCTGGAAACATCTCTGTGAGATATTCCAAAATCGAATACAATCCCAAAACATATCGATGTGATAATTCTCCCTGATTTTCTCGATTCAGAAAAGCACTTCCAAGATCTGTCAAATGCCGGTTCATATCCCATTTTACATAAGTAATATTTCCATTCTTCAAAATTTTGCTTAACGCCTCAATCAGATATTCACGCACTTCTGGATTTGCAAGATCCAGAACAAGCTGATTCCGACTTCGAATCGGTCGATAGCGCTTACTTCGGATCACCCAATCCGGATGCTTTTTATACAGCTCACTTTCTGGAGAAACCATCTCCGGCTCAAACCATATTCCAAATTCTACTCCTTTTTCCCTGACTTTTTCAGCCAGTTTCTGAAGACCTTCAGGAAATTTCTCTTGATCTTCTATCCAATCTCCCAAGGATGTTGTATCGCTATTTCTTCCTCGAAACCATCCATCATCCATAACAAGAAGCTCTATTCCTGCTTCTACAGCCGTATCTGCAAGCTCCAGCATTTTTTCTTCACTGATTGCAAAATACATTCCTTCCCAGCTGTTTAAAAGAACCGGCCTTTCCTTTTCTCTGAATTTTCCCCGACACACACGTTTTCGATATAGCCGATGAAAAATTGCCGACATTCCTCCCAAGCCTTCTGTTGAATACACCAACACTGTTTCTGGCGTGTCAAACTGCTCTCCTGGTTTTAAATTCCAACAGAACTGAAATGGGTTGATTCCCAACTGAACTCTAGTTGTTCCATACTGTCCGCATTGCACACATCCCCAGAAATTGCCACTGTATATCAGATTTGCTCCGAATACCTCCCCCTGCTCCTCTGTTGTCTCTTTTCTCATAATTCCTAAAAATGGCGTCGCTTGAGGACTGCTTGTTCCCCTGCTGCTTTCAACAACAATTGAGTCTCCTAGGAGATGTCTCCTGTATACGTTTTTCTCTTCTGTATGCGCTCCCCCCAGGGTCAAAATATCATAATCCTGTTCCCCCAGATCTAGGCTCATACTCAGTAATCTGTGAATTTTGACTATATCCTCACTCTCATTTTTTATCGAAACAAATCTTGTAAGAACCGCATCCTCGTAAATTGTATAATACAGAGAAAGCCGCAAACCACGTACTTCATCCTTCATCCAGATTTCCAGTGTCATCGCCTCTTTGTCAGATTCCACATAAACATGGGGAAGTTCCTCCGGACTTAACTTTCCTGCACTAATCTGGTATCCTGCGTAATGGAATCTTGTATTTCTGTCTCCATCCTGAAATTCTAACTCCATTGCCGGACTTCGAAAATCTCCCTGACCAAAATCTGGATATTCCCCCGGCATCGTATCCAGAGAGAACGTCCGATCTGTCTCGTCCGGGTTTGCACAAAATCCCCGGTCATAATAGTACATTTTCGCAGCTTCGTTCCATCTGCGAATTCTCTTTCCGAAATAGCAGTGTGATAAATAGCAGTTCTTTTCTATTTTCATTACATAACTGATCTTTTCATTGTACAAATGGAATGATTTATATTCCTCATCATACACTATATTCATTCTCTGCTTTCTCCTTCTTCTATTTCTTCTGTAATGCTGACACTCTTGTCACTATATACAGCACAAACATTGTGCATTTCCACCTTCTCTGGGAGTCGATAAATTACCGCTTCATACGGACGCAACAAATGCAGTTCTTCTAACTGTGGTGTGTCCGTATAATTACTCAGTAACACACTTCCTATTTGTGTACTGGCAATTTCCCGCTCTTTTTCATGAAAATTACACAGAATCAGCCATTGTTCTTTCCCCAGGGTTCTGGTATAAATATAAAGATCCTCATCTTCCGGAAGAAGCAGATGGTATTCCCCATATACCATAATTTCATGTTTTTTTCTTAACTGAATCAGTTTTTGATAATGGGAAAAAACAGAATCTTCTCTGGCTGTTTCATCCTCAGCATTGATTTCCTTATAGTTCGGATTAATCTGATACCACGGTGTACCCGTTGTAAAGCCAGCATTTTCTTCTGCATTCCACTGCATCGGAGTTCTGGCATTATCTCTTGCTTTTTTGCGGATCGCATGTATGGTTTCTTCTGCTGAAAATCCTGCCCGAAGTCTTTCTTTATAGATGTTCTGTGTCTCAATATCCGGAAAATTTTCAATTGCAGTGAATGGAACATTTGTCATTCCAAGCTCTTCTCCTTGATAAATATAAGGTGTTCCTTTCATTCCGTGAAGAAGCGTTGCTAGCATTTTTGCAGAAAGCTCTCGGTATTTTCCATCGTTTCCCCAACGTGAAACAATACGTGGCAAGTCGTGATTACTCCAAAAAAGACTATTCCATCCACATCCATCCAGCTCATATTGCCATTTACTAAAAACCGCTTTTAATTCCCTTAAATCAAGTTCTTTTAAATCCCAGCGCTGACCACCTTTTTGCTTGTCCAACTGGATTTGTTCAAACTGAAAGATCATATTCAGCTCTTTTCGTTCTGGCGCAGTATACAGTCTTGCAATTTCCGGAGTTGCACCCCAACATTCTCCAACTGTCATCGCATCTGTTTTTCCAAATGTATTCTCATTCATCTCTCTTAAATATTCATGAAGCCTTGGTCCATTTTCCTTTATTTTTTCATCTGGAATCTTTCCTATCAGATCAATGACATCCATACGAAATCCAGCAATTCCAAGCTCCAGCCAGTAATTCATCATTCGATAAATTTCTTGTCTGAGTTTCTCGTTTTCCCAGTTCAAGTCTGGTTGTTTTTTACTGTAAAAGTGTAAATAGTACTCATTCGTTTCTTCTGAATACTCCCATGCACTTCCTCCAAAATTAGATTTCAGATCGTTGGGTGGCTGACCATTTTTACCTTTTCTCCAAATATAAAAGTCCCGATATGGATTTTCTTTGCTCTTTTGGGCTTCTTGAAACCACCGGTGTTCATCGGATGTATGATTTACAACAAGATCCATTACAATCCGAATATCTTCTCTGTTACAGGCACGAATCAGTTCTTTCATGTCATCCATTGTACCAAATTCCGGATCAATGCTCTCATAATCCGAAATGTCATATCCATTGTCATCTTGCGGAGACTGGTACACCGGGCAAAGCCAGATCACATCCACCCCTAGTTTTTTTAAATATGGAATTTTTTGGATGATTCCCTGCAAATCCCCTATTCCATCTCCATTACTGTCTAAGAAGCTTTTTGGATAAATTTGATATACAACACTATTCTGCCACCATTTTTTTACCATACTCTTTTTCCCTTCGCGATATAGATTCCTGCATGACTTATAAATTTTCATCTTCCAAATTATGTAATCGTTTTCATATCTTGTAAGCTTATAATAATGAAAAAAATGCCATTTGTAAAGATGGCATTTTTACTAATTTATACTCTGTTTTTTTGTCTATTTTTCCAGAAATCTTTTTACACCAGTTCACATCCCAGTTTCATCTCCGTCATGCGCGTTTTTTCTGATTCTATCATCTCCAGTAACAGCTCTGCACCTTTTATTCCACTTGTCTGATATGCAAAATGTACCGTTCGGATCCCCCCTGTAACTGCCTTTAAAAACTGATTATCCCCAAATCCTGTCACCTGAATTTTTCTCTCCGGCGAATACTGGGCAATCGCCTCAATCGCACCTGCCGCAATGGTATCTGTCGCACACGATATGATATCGATATCATGTTCTTTTTCCAACAGATCCACTGCCTGCTCATATCCGGATTCCATGGTGAATTTTGCTCTGCGAAGGCAGGATTCCTCCAGTTCTTTTCCGACTTCTTTCAGTCCCTCCCGAAATCCATCTTCTCTTGCAGCTCCTGCTGCTTTGTCTTCTCTTGTCACTCCGATATAAGCAACCCTCCCGGATGCTTCTCTTCCAACTTGCTCTGCCAGTGCTTTTGCGGCGCCATAATCATCATGATATACGCAACTTGTTTCTTTTGTATATTGCCCGATCACCACGATCGGCACCTTACATTCTTTCAACTTTTTCTTATGTGCCCTGGTCAATACAGTTCCTACCAGAATAATCCCGTCCACAGGATATGCTTCAAACAGATCCACATATTCTAATTCTTTCGAAGAATTATTATTTGTAATTGTCAAAAGCATCTGATACCCGCTTTTGGCCAATATTTGTCCAATTCCCTCCGTAATTCTGCTGATCGATTCCGAATTGATCTTAGGCACGATCACACCAATCAGACATGCCCGCTTCGTGCGAAGTGTCCGTGCCTGTACAGATGGTCGATACCCGGTTTCTTCAATCACTGCCCGGATCCGTTCTTTTTTCTCTTCACTTACATATCCACCATTCATATATCGTGATACAGCTGCACTGGACACCTGTGCAAGCTGTGCAATCTCTTTTATCGTCATAACCGCTGCTCCTGTGTACTTCTTTTTATTTTATTATAGAATCCGTCTTTTCTGTTGTAAAGTAAAAGAATTCCCGCAAACAGGGGGCATATTGCCGGCTGTCCCACAATATGCCCCCTGCCTTTTCCATAATTTTAAAATTCAACTGTTCCAACCTGCTCTTCTATGTTGTGCCGTTTTGCATATCCTGTCAAAATCATTGTCAATGCCCCATCTCCTGTCACATTACATGCAGTTCCAAAGCTATCCTGTAATGCAAAGATTGTCAGCATCAGAGCCGTTCCCGTCGCATCAAATCCGAGCACACCTGTGATCAGTCCAAGAGAGGCCATAACCGTTCCTCCCGGAACTCCCGGCGCACCGATTGCAAAAATACCAAGCAGCGCACAGAATAGGATCATGGTTCCAACCGACGGAACCTTTCCATATAAGATCTGTGAAACTGTCATTACAAAAAACACTTCTGTCAGAACAGAACCACAAAGATGAATGTTTGCAAACAGCGGAATCCCAAAGCTGACCATATCATCGCGCAATACAGGTTCTGATTTTCTTGCACATTTTAAAGCAACCGCCAACGTTGCCGCAGAAGACATCGTACCCACGGCAGTGATATACGCCGGTCCGTAATGCTTCACCACTTTCCATGGATTGTTTCCAGAGTAGATTCCTCCCACCGTATATAAAACAGTCATCCAGATAAAATGGCCTATCATTACGATCAGCACAACCTTGAGAAATACCGGCAGCTGCTTTGTGATCGTTCCCTCGTATGCCAGAGACCAGAATGTAAGTGCTATAAATACCGGAAGGATCGGAATGACAATCTTGGATACAATCATCAGAACGATCTGCTGAAATTCATCCAGCAGACGGATCACGGTATCTGCCTTGGTCCAGGTTGCCGCAAGCCCGATCAAAATAGAAAACGCAAGCGCACTCATCACGGACATGATCTGCGGAATTTCCAACTGGAATACGATTTCCGGCAGCTCTTTTAACCCGTCTACTTCCGATACGATCGACAAATGCGGGATCAGTCCATATCCGGCTGCCATCGATCCCAGCGCTGCCAAAACGGATGATGCATATGCCAGTAAAACTGCCACCCCTAAAATCCTGGATGCATTCTTTCCAAGCTTTGTAATCGATGGTGCAATAAATCCGATTACGATCAGAGGTACACAAAAATTGATAAGCTCTCCAAGTACAAATTTCACTGTAACAATCACATGCATCACTGCTTCATTAGAAATGAGTCCAAGCAGGATTCCGATCACCACTCCCAGCAAAAGCTGAAATGGCAGACTTTTCAAAATCTTCTTCATGTTTTTCATCCTTTCTTCTCACCCTTTATAATCCCTACTTTTTTAGTATGTTTTAAAGTATACTATAAAACCAATAGAATTACTATATTTTTTTCTAATTTATGATGAAAAAAAATTTTTAGAAGTCTTTTCCGGCAAAATCCTTTCTTACTCTTCTCCATCCAGAATTTTCTGAATCGTATTTTTTACCAGTGTAAATGCAACCGGATTCATTCCACTGTTGATCACAATATCTGCCATACATCTGGTTGGCTCTACATATAAATAGTGCATCGGTTTTACGGTCGTCAGATATTGTTCCACTACGCCTTCCATGTCACGTCCCCGCTCCTTGACATCTCGAATGATTCTTCGGAGAATCCGCTCATCTGCATCCGCCTCCACATACACTTTGATATCCAGAAGATCTCGTAAACGCTCATCCGCCAGAACAAGAATCCCTTCCAGCAAGATAACCTTCTTCGGTTCTACCCTCACCACCTTCTCTGACCTTGTATGCTGTGTATAATCATATGTCGGACATTCTACTGCTTTTCCCGCTTTTAATTCCAGCAATTGCCGAATCAGTAATTCTGTCTCCATTGCATCCGGATGATCATAATTCGTCTTCTTTCGCTCCTCTAATGGGATGTCACTTTGATCCCGATAATAATTGTCATGGTATAAGACTGCCACATCATCTTTAAATTCTTTCTTTAATTTTCTCGTAAATGTAGATTTTCCTGACCCCGTTCCGCCTGCAATTCCTATGATAATCGTTTTCATATTTTCTCTCCATGTATTCGTTTTTCTTTTTACTATACCATATTTTCTTTCAGGAGAGTTACTCTATTTTGCA